>Ga0209013_10000063_pt1 | contig 72494 bp, 61 predicted proteins | sample Cruoilmetagenom2_FD_187291 | JGI IMG/M metagenome (GOLD analysis project Ga0209013, IMG submission 187291) | Oil polluted marine microbial communities from Coal Oil Point, Santa Barbara, California, USA - Sample 2 (SPAdes) (version 2) | ecosystem: Environmental > Aquatic > Marine > Oil seeps ... | reverse complement strand
GAACGGCACCGCCGTAGCTTTCCGCATCTTGAGAGGTGCGGTCGTTCGAGCCGTAGGCTAAGTCGTCATTAAACGGGACTAGGTTACCGTCGATATCTTCTGCCGTTTCAAGTTCACCGTCTTCTTCGAGGCACAGTGCGCCAGCGGGCCCTGGATCGGCACCGCAGTCCTCAGCCTCAAGGATATTACCATCCTCGTTCCTCTGCTTGTACCAGCGATAATAGCCAACACCAGAGAACGTTAGAGTTTTTGAGTGCTCTACAGAACCATTGAGCGAGAGCATGTTCAAGTTGTTGTCGCTGGTTTGTGGCGAGGTATACGTGCGGTTCCAGCCGAGATTTAAAAGCTGCACAGGCGCTGCCGCGGTCACGCCGACAAGGTTGTCTGAACCGGTGTAATTCAGGTGAAGCTCTACGCCGTCGTGCTTGACGCCGATGTCGGCATACATGCGCCGGATCTGGGCCTCGGAAAAATCGCGATATCCATCGTCATCGATGTACTCGCCGGCGATAAACGCCCCCCAGATGCCGTGTTGTGCACCAGCTGCCACACCAACTTGCTTGCGCCCGAAGGATCCGAAACGCGTATCGATTTCGAAGCCATGGAAGTTGAAACCGTCCCGCATCACGACGGCAACGGCGCCGCCGATCGCATTCAGACCGTAAACAGGATTGGCGCCGACAATGGTAATGCCGTCGATGGCGTTATCGGGCAGGAAGTCCCAGTTCACGACATCGCCGAAGGCCTCATTAATGCGCACGCCATTCTGATAAACGGCGATACCTTGTGCGACACCATTGATGGGTGAGGCCTCGAACCCGCGATATTGCAGGTTTCTTCGGAAGACGTTGCCTTGACCGTCGCCGATGATCACACCAGGCACCGTATTCTGGAGGACCTCTGGAATAGAGGCATCTGCTGAACGTGCAATATCAGACGCGGAAGCGCGTCCTACAGCACCCGGATAATTCTTGATCGGAATGGCGCTCCCTTGCACGGGAGACATAAGAACAGTGCCACTATCGATGCCTCCTGTGCCGGCAACCGGTTCGGCAGCTGGCTGAGCCGCTGTTTCGGTCGGTGCTGCAGGCGCTGGCGAAACGGGTTGTTGTTGAGGCGCCGGCTGTTGCTGCGCAACTGTCGGTCCAGGCTCCGGTTGTGTTTGGATCACCTCGACGGGTGGAAGCTCAGTAGTTCCCGGCTCAACTGAGGTCGGCGCAGTCGGCTCGCCGCCGTTCGTCGTCTCAGCCGGCGTAGTGTCGGAAGGCGCTGTATCCGTTGGCGCGACGTCCGATTGTGGATCTTGCGCACTCGCGGGTACGGCGGAGGCAAAAAAAATTGTCGCGCACGCGACAATGGCGACTGCCTTGATCTGCATTAGCTACCACCCCCCCGGCTTGGCAGACGACATCCCCGACCCAGAAACTCAGACCCAAAAAGATTCGTTATAACATTACTATTCCCGCACTCTATACCCAACAATTCTGGGCATCGTCAATGAGTCATGCTTCGTCCACAAGCCCCGAGATCGAATCAGGAAGCGGCATGTGTCGCAGATGCATCACACCGGCCTCTGAAGTAGGGATGCGAGGCGCGCAGACTAATAGTTGGCAATTCTCCGCTGATGACGAAAACGTTGATGAAATTGACATGAATTATCTCCGCAGTGTTATATGATAGCAGTGTGTCCAGGCAGACACCGGTTGCCGGGCCCTGACTTTCACGGAGCTGTCGCCCTTCGCCAAATTGGAACAGCTTCTATGCTGTAGGGCGTGGTTATAACAAAACAATCTGCCCGTCTGGCCTGGGGAGGTAAGTGGGATGCCCAAGTCGATTAACGATTGGCCCGGACCGGCGTGTGGGGGCCAGGAATTTGAGATCCCCTCTCCAACACGGTTTCGTGAGTCGGACGCAGTTTTAGTGAGACGCGGAGGCCCATCGTTGGCGCGGCCGATCGAAATCAGTGATCCCTACCCCAACTAATGAAACAAGACTGGTTTAGTATAGATAAACCCATTAGACGTTAGAGCTTCAGATGAAAAGTTTGCGTTCTGAGAGAACAATGATCAAGAAAAGCTTTTTCGCCATCGCCACAACCTTCCTGCTCATTGCGGCCACGCCTTTCCAGCTCCACGACGCCAGAGCGCAGCAAGGTCAAGAAGCCATATCCCTCGAACTCAACAAACTGGAGCCCTCCGAGACGGGCTGCCGGGCCTACATCGTGATCTCGAATACATCGAGCACAGCCTACGATGCTTTCAAGCTCGATCTAGTGATGTTCAAAAAAGATGGAATCATTGGACGCCGTTTCGCTTTGAACCTGGCGCCGATGCGTCCTTCTAAGCGTACTGTCAAGCTCTTCGACCTAGATGATACGAAGTGCGAAGACATCGGTAGCTTCCTCGTCAATGACGTCATGGAATGCCGCGCCGGAGACCAAACCGATCAAGATTGTCTCGCGCGCCTAAATGTAAAATCTCTGAACAGCGTTGAAATCTCAAAGTAACAGGGGCTACCTGCGGTGACGGAAATATTGATGAAAGAAGGCGCCGACTTCTCAATTCTTGGCCTGGTAATGGATGCTGACCCATTCGTTCAGGCCATCATGCTGTTGCTGGTGGTGTGCTCGGTCGCCACGTGGGCGCTCATCTTCGAAAAGATGGTCCGACTCACGGCCCTAAGACGCCAAGTCGGCAAACTTGTCCGCATAGCCAAGGAAGGACGGCTCAGTTTTAACGGGAAGCGTGGGCTCGTTGGCGCCGTCGCCACTGCAGCTCAGAGCGAGTGGGTGGAAGGCAGCGACCGCGAAGAAAGCCGCGTTGAACTTCGCGACCGGCTTGAGCGCGCTATGCGCTTGGCAATGAAAGGTGAGTTGCGGCGTCTGGAGTTCGGCCTGCCATTTCTGGCAACCGTCGGGTCCGCCTCCCCATTCATCGGCTTGTTAGGCACGGTGTGGGGCATCATGAACAGCTTTACCGCCATTGCAGCAGCAAAGGATACGAGCCTCGCGGTCGTTGCACCTGGCATCGCTGAGGCGCTTTTTGCGACCGCCTTGGGCCTTGCTGCTGCTATCCCAGCGGTTGTTGCCTTCAACCAAATCTCAGTCGCTTTGGGCCGCTCTGCTGAGAAAGCGGGCACGAGCATTACCTCGCTGGCGAAAGTCATGTCTCGTGGTCAAAATGAGGGGGCGGTGCGCCTTGAGGAGGTCGGCTGATGGGAATGTCCATGAGAAGCACGTCGTTGGATGAAGATGGCGGTGAGTACAAACCTCTTGCCGAAATCAATGTCACCCCGTTCGTCGACGTGATGCTCGTGCTATTGATCGTTTTCATGGTGGCTGCGCCTTTGATGGTACAGGGCGTGCCCGTCGATCTACCAAAGACATCGGCAACCAAGATCGCCAAGGTACGCAAGCCCATGGTCGTAACGCTGGCGTCTGATGGCAACGTCTACATCCGCGACGAACAGATAGCTCGCAACAACCTCGTAAATCGACTGATTGCCATGCGATCCGATGAAGGGGATAGCGTCGTCTATGTACGCGCCGACCGGTCAATCCCATACGGTGATGTTATGGAGGTTCTCGGGCGTGTCGGCGAAACCGGCTATCAAAGGGTTTCTTTATTGTCGCAACCTTCGCCGTCTAGCGGCAGATCCCAATAAAGCTGTTCACTTCGATGGACGTAATACGCTCGACAACTTTCCTTATCTCGCTTGGCCTGCATGCGGGTATCCTGCTGGCAGTCATCGGCGTCACGACAGGCGGTTCGGCGTTGGAAACCGGCACCGACGATGATGTATTTGTCGTCGAGCAGGGCATTGCGATCGAGGGAGTCGCCAAGCTTGGCGAAGCCGAGGAAATGGTCGAGACCATCGATATTCCTCCCGTTCAACAAGCCCAGCTTAAGCCCCCCGAGGCAACTGACGTCGTGCCTGCCGAAGAGCCCCGTCCGGAGCCCCCTCAGGCAGTCAACCCCGAACTGACTGAGTTGATCACTTCCAAAGAGAGTGAGCACGAAGACTCCGTCATCGAGCGAGAGCCTGAACCAATTCCAGAGGAGAAACACGAGGAAATCCTCAGTGAACAGAAGCCTGACCACGTTGCAGAGAAGAAACACGAGGAAACCCTCGTCGAGCAAGAACCTGAGCCGATCTTAGAGAAGAAAGACGTTCCCGAAGGCGATACCGTTGACGAGCAACCCGCCCAAGTCGCATTGAGGGTGTTCAAAAGTTCTGGCCAGGCGCAGACAGGCGGCGATACGACCCAGCGCCGAGCCTATCTCGGTAAGTTGCGCAGAACACTTGAGCGAAACAAAATCAACCCACGCTCCCGCCAGAACGGAACCGTGCTGATTATCTTTAAAGTGGACGCTTCTGGCCAACTCGTCTCGCGCAAGGTGAAGAAGAGTTCCGGTTCCAAATTGCTTGACGATGCCGCAATTGCGGCGCTCGATCGCGCGGCGCCCTTCCCGCCGATGCCGGAAAATGTCGCGCAGGGTCCGCTTGAGGTGCAGGTGCCCTTCAAGTTCGTAACGCGCTGAACCGCTGATCAAAATCGGGCCGCCAACCTAGCGCACAGCTCGGGGCGCATGCGCCTTTCAAAGCACAGGTTGGTCATGAAACCAGAACGCGGATTAACCGCGAATTATCCTATACCCCCTACGCTCGGAGCGAAGTAGAACAACAACCAAATAAAGTCGTGCGATGATCAGCGGGCCTCTGGGCAGCAACAAATATAGCTCGTTGATGAATGAGTACGCCTCGCTACTCGGGGATGCGGTTCTACGTCACCGCGCCCGCATGGCCCAACATACTGCGCGGGTCGAGGCCGAACTTGCTAGCAAGTTAAAATCCGATTTCATCGCGAACCTCAGCCACGAGCTTAGAACACCCTTAAACTCGATCATTGGGTTTTCAAAGCTGTTGTCCGAGCAGGAACAGCGCAAGCTAAACCAGGACGAAGTCATCAACTACGCCAACCTTGTCCACGATGCAGCCGGACACCTGCTTGTGGTCATCAACAACATCCTCGACATTTCGGAGCTTCAAAGCGGAAAATGCACAATCGATACCTGCGAAGTCGATTTGCACGAGATCCTTACAGCTTCCATATCGTCGTTCCGGCTGATCGCGCGGAGCGCAGGCATCACTCTCCGCGATAACATCGAGGCAAATCTTCCCGGCGTGCGCGGCGACGGCGTGAAGCTTCGTCAAGTGCTTACCAGTCTCATCTCCAACGCGGTCAGGTTTACGCCCGACGGTGGCTCTGTACTGATTGAATCCAATTCTCTTGGTGAAGGCGGCGTGGTCATTCGCATCACCGACACGGGTGTCGGCATGAGTGATGAGGATATCGCCGCAGCCCTGACACCATTTGACCAAGTCGACGCGGGCCCTGCGCGTTGGCCCAATGGAACCGGTCTAGGGTTGCCCGTTGCCCAAGCGCTCGTTCAACTGCATGGCGGCGACTTAAAATTAGAAAGTGAACTCAATCTTGGTACGCAGGTGGAGGTGACCTTGCCGCCACGTGACCAACTCTCGGTAACAGAGGTACGCGACGCCGTGATGGGCCAGGGACTCACGCCGTAATGGGGACAAACAAAATGCAATCCAACATGTCACATTCAGACGTCGGCGCTAGGGCAGCCGATGGGTCTATCGGTCGTATTGTCTCAGTCACCGGCGCGAAAGCTATCCTGCTGCTCGATTGTCCAAAGGACGAACGCATCCGCCTCACCGAACGCCCCGACATGGGGACACTGCTCGCAATAGAGATGGAGAACACCGTTGTGCTCGCCATCGTTTCTGCCTTAAGCGTGCCAGTTCCCGCACAGCGCGACGGGGATGCAGAGATCTGGATTGCCGAGTTGGGGCTTGTTGGCGAGCTATGGCGCAACAAGGACGGTCAGGCCGTTACCTTCTCACGCGGCGTTACTTTCTACCCTTTGCTGGGCGATAGAGCCCGCGTAGCGTCCAAGCCAGAACTTGAGGCCTCATTCTGCGGTGACCCGAATAGATCGGTACGCATTGGCTGCATTCGCCAAGATAGCAGCATCCCAGCGATGGTTTGCGTAGACGAGTTGCTCGGAAAGCACTTCGCGATCCTTGGCACGACAGGGACGGGAAAATCGTGCACGACCGCGCTCATCTTGCGCTCCATTCTTAATAAGAACCCAGCGGCGCATATTGTCCTGCTCGATCCCCACAATGAATACGCGACCGCCTTCGGCGCCTTGGCGGAAGTCATCTCCCCCAGCAATATGCATTTACCGTTTTGGCTTTTGAACTTCGAGGAAATCGTTGAGGTTCTAATTGGCTCTAAGGAGCGTAAATCAGAGATCGAGATTCTGCAGGATCTGATCCCCCTAGCTAAAGCGCGTTATAGCAATGGCCGCGGGCGTGAGAGCCAGGCCGTACGCCGTGACATCTACGAGGCCGGGCGCTTTACCGTCGACACACCAGTGCCTTACCGGGTCTCGGACCTGGCAGGTTTGATCGATGAGCGGATGGGTAAGCTGGAGAACAAGAACGACCTCGCGCCCTACCGCTATATCAAGACCCGCATCGACGCCATTTCTCAGGACCGCCGCTATGCCTTCATGTTCGGGTCTCTGACCGTTAATGACGGCATGGCGCAGGTCCTGGGGCGCATCTTTCGCGTGCCCGTAAACAACAAGCCCATTACGATTCTGGAGCTGACGGGCCTGCCAACGGAGATCGTCAATGTCGTCGTATCCGTTTTGGCGCGTATGACATTCGATTTTGCGCATTGGAGCGAAGGCAAGTTACCGTTGATGCTCGTGTGCGAGGAGGCGCATCGCTATGTGCCGGCAAGCCAAACGGCCGGCTTCGATCCGTGCAGGCGTGCCATTGCAAAGATCGCCAAGGAGGGCCGCAAGTACGGTGTCTCCCTGTGTATCGTCACACAACGTCCTGCCGAGATTGATCCCACAATCGTATCGCAATGTAATACGGTGTTCGCACTCAGAATGTCGAACGACCGCGATCAGGAAATCGTCAAGTCTGCTCTCTCGGATACCGGATCAGGTCTGTTGGAGTTTCTGTCGGCGCTTGGTCAGCGCGAAGCTCTGGCATTTGGCGACGGTGTCGCGCTACCCGTGCGCATCAAGTTTGACGAGCTCCCCGCCGATGTGCGGCCGCGCAGCTCGACAGCAGCCTTTAGTGTGCACTGGCAGCATTCGGTCGGCGACGAAGGATTCTTAGAGCAGATCGTAGAGAAATGGCGTTCCGCCGTTGTCGCCTCCTATGGTGATGCCGAGCCCGCGGGAGCCGTCTTTGCGGAGGAAAAGAAGGAGCAAGTCGAGACCCCTGCTCCAGCTGATCTGTCGAATAGGCCAGATCCCCAAAGCCACGAACTAGAACCAGCTCCGCGGCCCGCTCACGCGACTGCGCCTGCCGCGATCGCTGCTAACGGCACAACGACAACTAATGGCGTGCCAAGGAACGGTACAGCTGTCGACGGCACCGTTTCTGAGGCACGCGCCACCGCAATGCATCACAAGCAGCCCGCCTTCGCTGGCGTGATGGGCAATGGTAATTCCGCTCGCGCGTCGGCCGAACGGCCCTCTCAGATGGCAACTAGACCTGCCGGCACAGGCCAGCCCGTCAACAGTCCGGCGCTCAAGGCTTTGCGAGAGCGCCTCATGCAGCGCCAATAACGCTGATATCAATTAGTTCGCTTGATCTCCAGATCGAATGGCGAAGAGGTGCCCATCGTCGTTTGCAGCGCCATCCGGTTGAGCAGCCTCGTGCTCACCCGACAGATCGTCCTGGTCCGTCCCCTCCATTTGGCCGAAACGATGCCAGCTCGCTGGAATCGTCGCCAGGTAGGCAAGTGAGGCCCCCGTCAGCGTCCCGAAAGGATACGTGACCAGTAATGCCACGAAGCCGATGGCAAACATGAATATCGGCAGCACGTACTCGCGGGATATACGCTCACCAAGGAGCTTTCCAGAAAACGTGGGGATGGTCGACACCATCATGAAGGCGATCAAGAGCGTATAGACCAGCACGGCGTTCAGCAGTAGAGGCGAGGAGCGGATACCCACGAACCCCAAATACTCCAGATAGATCGGCAACAGTACGATAATCGCGGCGGCAGGCGTCGGCATGCCTATGAAGAATCCTTTGCGCCACTTCGGCTGTTGGTCATCCTCAATCGCAACGTTAAAACGCGCTAATCGTAATGCAGAGGCAAGCGCAAAAATCATCACGCAAATCCAGCCCAGGCTCTTAAGGCTTCCCAGCCCCCAGTTAAATATTAGAAGCGCCGGCGCCACGCCAAAATTGACAAAGTCAGCAAGACTGTCGAGTTCTGCGCCAAAGCGCGAAGACGCTTTGAGAAGCCGGGCGATACGGCCATCGATGCCATCGATCAGCGCGGCAAAGACGATCAGCCCAAGCGCCAGATCATAGCGCTGCTCTATACCCATGCGAATGGAGGTAAGCCCCGCGCACAAGGCAAGGAGCGTGAAAAAGCTCGGCACTAACATTCGGACCGGCACGTGCCGATGGCGGAAGATCGGCGTTCTCCGCCGTCGGCGTGTCTCTCGTTCGAGCCTTGGTACAATCGGATCCATGTTGCCTAACCTATTACATCGTCCTCCTGGAGAAGATCGCGAGCCTTCTAGTATTTGGTTCAGGCCCGGCGGGCTACCCGATCTTCCTCGTCAGATTGAGTGTCCGCGAACACTGTCTCACCCGCAACCGCTCGCTGCCCAACAGCAATCAGCGCATGCTTTCCTGGCGGCAGATAAACATCCACGCGCGAACCGAAGCGGATGAGCCCGATCCGCTCACCAGGCCCCACGCTATCTCCTTCGTGTACAAACGCCACGATACGCCTCGCGATAAGCCCAGCGATCATCACTGCCGCAACCTCACTGCCATCCGATCTTTGTACAACCAGCCCACGACGCTCGTTCTCCTCGCTCGCCTTGTCGAGCGCAGCATTGAAAAATGTGCCGGGCACGTAAACGGAGCGCACGATCCGCCCCGCTACCGGCGCCCGGCAAATATGTACATCCAAAATGGAGAGGAAGGTTGAGATACGGACACGCTCTTCCGGCCCAAGACCAAGCTCAGCCGGTGGACTGACGGTTTCAACCGAAGAAATCCGCCCGTCTGCGGGAGCGATGATGAGGCCTTCGCGCAGCGGCGTCACGCGGTCGGGATCGCGGAAGAAATAAGCAACAAAGAGAGTCGCGATAACCAGCAGCCAAGCGAGCGGAGGCCAGAAAAGAAAGAAGAGCAAAGCTAAGCCCGCCCCTATGGCCAGGAACTTGTGCCCGTCCCTGTGCACGGGCGCTAGGTTTTCGGCGATGGTATCTAAGATGCCTTGACGTTCCGACACGCGGAGAACCTCCTTGTTCTGACGATTTCTTATTTCGGCGGCGTAAGTACAATACAGCAGGACCTACTGCACTGGGACGGCAATGAAACGATAGCCACCTAGGGCATCCTCAACACCAAGTTGAACGGTTTTACCGCCGTTCCTTTTCACGTCTTCCACCGTTCTGGCAAAATCCTGAGGATCAGCAACCGGCTCTTGCGCAGCCTCGACAATCACATCACCGGGTCTGATCCGCTTTGCAGCCGGGCTTGTAGGATCGACCTCGTTCACGATCGCTCCAATGACGTCTGACCCGATACCGTATTTGGAGCGCAGCTTGTCATTGAGGGTCGAGAGCTTCAGGCCAAGCACCGACAACTCCGACTCCTGTCCGCCGTTGTCAGGACCGCGAGAAAGCGCTTTGGGCCGCTCGTTATCATCGGCAAGGCGCCCGATCGTCACGCGCAATGTCTTCTTCTCTCCTTTGCGCCGCACCTCGACGTCCACTGTCTTGTCAACGGGCGTGCGCGCGACCAACCGCGGAAGTGTGCGCATTCGTGAGACGCTCTTGCTATCGAATTTCACAATGACATCGCCCGATTTCAATCCCGCTTTCGCGGCGGGGCTGTCGGGTGTAACGGCGGCAACGAGCGCACCGGTCTGCGCCGGCACATTCACTCTTCCAGAAATGCCTTCGGTAACGGTTTGGATCTTCACGCCAAGCCAGCCGCGACGCACCTGGCCGAATTCCAATAGCTGTTGCACGACGGGGGCTGCGGTATCGGCCGGGACAGCAAAACCAATGCCAATCGAACCACCTGTGGGTGAAATGATTGCGGTGTTTACGCCTATGACGTCTCCGTCCATGTTGAACAACGGCCCCCCGGAGTTGCCTTTGTTAATCGATGCGTCGGTTTGCAAATAGTCGTCATAAGGACCCGAGTTGATATCACGAGCCTTCGCCGAAATGATGCCAACCGTGACGGTGCCGCCAAGGCCAAACGGGTTGCCAATCGCCATCACCCAATCGCCAACCTTAATATTTGCCGAAGCCCCAAAGGAGACTGCCTTGAGCTCTTTGTTAGGTTTCACCTTTAGGAGCGCGATGTCGGTCTTGGTGTCTTTGCCAACGAGCTTCGCCTTGAGCTGCACTCCATCATGGAAATTGACGTTAATTTCTTCTGCGCCGTCGATCACGTGATTATTGGTAACGATGATGCCTTCTTTGCCATCGATGACAAAACCGGAACCCAAGGACGAAACCTTGCGTTCCGGAACTATGCGACCACCACGGTTGTTATCAAAGAAGTCTTCAAAAAGATCCTCGAAGGGCGAACCCTGGGGCACATTCGGCAGCGGGATACCCTGGGGGCCCTTTATTGCCTGACTTGTTGAGATGTTGACGACCGCCTCGATCAAATCCTCCGCGACGGGCGCTAGGGACTGAGGCCCACGCTTGGGCTCGGAAGACACTGCGCCAGCCAATAACAACAGCGCGATAAGGACACCGGATGGCCTGCCGCACAACCGCGACAAATTTCGCATGAACTTTTCTCCTGCCGGATCCCCCAACCGGCCAACTCTCGCCCGCGGCAGCCTTTCGCCGATCATAAATGCCGAACGTTAAGAGCAACAGGATGGCAATGAGAAGCCGCTGTCAACGCGGCGGTCGGCATCCTCAACCGCGAATCAGCCAAACAAGCGCGGCACCCAGCCCGACCGCGGTCCAGCCGGCAACTCGTAGCGTCCCCTCGGGCGTGGCCTCGGCCGCTTCCAACATGCGGATGCCGAGGTGCGGGGCAATGGCCCAGAGCATGCCTTCTATGACGAGTACGAGCCCGAACCCAACGATCAGATCGCTCATTGCACGCTCGATTGCGCCGGCCGCGTGCCGCCGGAGGGGTCCTTAAAGTACTTGAAGAATTCCGAATCAGGTGAGATCAGCAGCCGAGTGTCATCCGACCCCAAGCCCTTCTCGTAGGCTTGCATCGACCGGTAGAAGCCGAAGAAGTCCGGATCGCGGGTGTAAGCGTCGGCGTAGATGCGGTTGCGCTGTGCATCGCCTTGACCGCGGGTCTCCTCGCCCTTGCGGGAAGCTTCCGCCTTGATCACGGTCGCTTGGCGATCCGCCGTCGCCCTGATGCGGTTGGCTGAAGCTGCACCTTCGGCGCGGAACTCGGCTGCCTCACGCTCTCGCTCGGCGCGCATACGCGCGAACACGCTCTTGGAATTTTGCTCCGGCAGATCAGCACGTTTCATGCGAACGTCGACAACCTCTAAGCCAAACTCTTCACCTTCGTGGTTCACCTGGTTGGCGATACGTTTCATCAGCTCTTCACGGTTGTCGCGAACAATTTCCTGGAACGTAGCAGCGCCCAGCACCTGACGCAGTGCTGATTCAACGATCGGCCCAAGGCGGGAGCGCACACCCTCCTGGTAGCGCAGCGTCTGATAGAACTTTAGAGGATCGACGATCTTGTAGCGCGCAAAGGCGTCAACCACGAGACGCTTCTGGTCTTTGGCGATGGCCTCCTGGGGAGCCGTGTCCAGATCGAGGATGCGTTTGTCGTAGATTTCCACCTGATCGACGACAGGCCATCGCCACTTCAAACCAGGATTTTTCACGACTTTCTTCGGCTCACCAAAGCGCAGCACGAGCGCCTGCTCGTTCTGATGCACAATGTAAGCTGAGAAATAGACCGCGACGGCGGCGAGACCAATGAGAATAACGAGAAAGGCCAGAGACCCGCGCATGATCAGTTACCTCCCACGCCACTCTTGGACTGAAGTTTGTCGAGCGGGAGGTAGGGAACGACGCCTTGACCGCTCTTGCTATCGAGAATGATTTTGTCGGTACCGCCCATTACCCGCTCCATGGTCTCTAAGAACATGCGTTTGCGCGTAACGTCGGGCGCATTCTTGTATTGGTCATAGACTTGCAAGAAGCGCGATGTTTGACCTTGCGATTCGTTGACAACCTTCTGTTTGTATCCTTCGGCTGCCTGCAAGATGCGCTCAGCGTCGCCGCGCGCTTCCGGTACGATCTTATTGGCATAGGCGTCGGCTTCGTTTTGCAGACGCTCCTGGTCAGCGCGCGCCGCCTGCACGTCGCGAAACGCGTCGATTACTTCGGCGGGCGGATCAACTTTTTGCAGCTTTACCTGATCAATACGAATACCAGCACCATAGGTATCCAACGTCGCCTGCATCAGTTTGCGAACAGCCTCTTCGGTCTTCTGCCGATCCTCCGTCAGGATCGGCTGAATTTCCGATTCCCCCACGACCTCGCGCATGGCGCTCTCGGCTACATCCTTCACGGTGGTGTCGGGGTATTGAATGTTGAAGAGATATTTCTCCGCGTCCTTAATCCTCCAGAACACCACGAAGTCGATATCGACGATGTTTTCGTCTCCGGTCAGCATCAGGCTTTCTGCGCGCTCATCACGAACGGCAGCTCCTCGGCGCCCACCCGGTCCCGAGCGCATGCCGATCTCGATGATGTTTTGGCGCGTTACCTTCGGCTTGCGCACCTCTTCAATCGGATATGGCCACCTGAAGTGAAGTCCTGGCGGATCCTGACGAATGTACTCGCCAAACCGCATGACGACGCCCAACTCGTCTGGTTCAACGCGGAAAGTAAACGCCTGCCACGCGATAATCGCGCCAGCGACGATGGCCACAAGAAACAGCAGTGGACCCGGCACACCGCTGCCGCCATGCATAACCTGCTTGACCTTGTCCTGACCCCGCTTGAGCATCTCCTCCAAGTCAGGCGGCTGCCCCCCTCCTCCCGCCGGTCCTTGGCCCCATGGCCCGCCACCATTGCCGCCTTTCCAACCTCCGCCACCACCAGTCTGATTGTTCCACGGCATGTACGAGATCCTTCAATACTTTAGAGCTGTGTGAGGGCCGCTGGCCGCCTGGTCAATCCACTGGAACCCGATTGGGGTCCAATCTCGTAACCCTGGCAGGTCTGGAGCGTGCTCGCTTATAGGCCAGAGCATCCCCTCAGCGCAAACATGCTGTTAAGATTGGTTTGCACGGCTCAGGCTTCAAGCCGCCTGGGTGGGTGGATCGCGGTCTGGACGCACGCGCTCTAGCACCACAAAGGTTGCCAAAAAATCGTCTCGGGGGCCTTTCGGCAAGGGTGTTCGCGCTACCTCTTGCCAGTCGCCAGGCTCCAGTACGGGGAAAAAAACATCGCCGTCGGGCCGGCCGTGCACTTCCGTTTTGTAGATGCGATCCGCAAACGGCAGCGCTGCTTCGAAGATCAGGGTCCCGCCGATAACCATGATCTCGTCTGCGCCGCTACCCCTAGCCTCGGCGCAGCGACGGGCAAGCGCGAGTGCTGCTTCAAAGTCGGCAACCACAAGAGTGCCAGCAGGGCGAAAGTTTTGGTTCCTTGTAACAACGATATTGTCGCGACCATCGAGCGGCTTCTTGAGGGACTGAAACGTCCGGCGCCCCATGATGAGCGGCTTGTTCATTGTGACACGCCGAAATGTCTTCAAATCGGAGGAAATATGCCATGGCAGACCACCCCGCGCTCCGATGGCACCGTTTTCCGCAACGGCGACAACCAGGGCGACAGACGCGCCACTCATACCGCTACTTTCGCGGCGATATGAGGATGGGGGTCGTAATCGCGTAGTTGGAAATCATCGATGGTGAAATCAAAGATCGAGCGTACGTCCTTGTTGATCGTCATCTGTGGCAACGGTCGTGGTGTGCGCTCAAGTTGGGCGTGGGCCTGTTCGAGGTGATTCACATAGAGGTGCGCATCTCCGAAGGTATGCACAAACTCGCCGGGCTCCAGTTCTGCGACCTGCGCCATCATCATGGTCAGTAGCGCGTAGCTTGCAATGTTGAACGGCACGCCCAAGAAGATATCGGCCGAGCGTTGGTAGAGCTGACAAGAAAGCCGGCCATCGGCAACATAGAACTGGAATAGGCAATGGCAGGGGGCTAGTGCCATGCGGGGAATGTCGGCTGGATTCCACGCCGAAACTATCAGACGGCGACTGTCGGGGTCGCTTTTTAAGGTGCTAACCACGTCTGAAATCTGGTCGATGGTGCGACCGTCCGGCGCTGCCCATGACCGCCACTGCTTTCCATAGACGGGCCCTAAATCTCCATGCTCGTCCGCCCAGTCATCCCAAATCGAGACCCCGAAGCGTTTGAGGTAGGCGATATTGGTATCGCCGGCGAGAAACCAGATCAGCTCGTGGATGATCGACTTTAGGTGCAGCTTCTTCGTCGTCACCAGCGGAAAACCATCGCGTAAATCGAAGCGCAACTGGTGGCCGAAGACTGACAGCGTGCCCGTGCCCGTCCGGTCGGCCTTGCGCGCACCGTCTTGGAGCACCCGGTGCATCAGATCGAGATACTGCTGCATGGGATAGAATATAGTTTGATTCCACCCGCACAGGCACCCTGCCTCAGGCAGGTAGCGTCACAAAGTAGAGGACAACGCATGCCGCCGTGTTATTGGCGGCGTGGGCGAAAATCGGCACCCAAACGCTGCCCGTTCGCACCAACAACCAGGAAAAATAAAGGCCCATCGCCAACACCTCCACAAGGCCGAAAATGGAGTAGCCAACGTGCAAAGACGTCCACAGCAGCGAGGTAAGAAGGGCCGTTCCAGTCAAACCAAGCCGGGTTTTAGATAGCCCAGAGAACAGGAACCCGCGGAACAGAAATTCCTCAGACAGCGGTGCGCCAATACAGATGACGAAGAGGACCAGCCAGAGCGCTTCACTCTGAATAAGCTCTTGAATAGGCTTCGTGTCGCTGATGAAAAGGTCCGGTTGCAAATAGAGCACGATAGCTGCCCACAACCCAGAGCCAACAAAGAGGGGGATCAGGGCCCACGGCAGGATCCACCAACCGTCCGACGGAGGCACCAGGGCCAGAACGTCCCTGCGCTTACTCTGGTAAAGGCTGGCGGCAGCAATCGTAAGGACGATCGTGCAAATTTGCAGGACAGCAAGCCCTACTGCGATCGACATTTGGGGTGGTGGCGAGACAGTCCTGACTTGTTCCGTGGCTTGGGTGAACCCAAACTCATAGTAGGCCACGCCTGCAAGACCACCGATAGCCCCGGAAAGTGCAAATAGCCCTGCTGCGGCCGGCAACACCGCCCATCCGGGCCAGCCTGACTTAGGCACATAAGCAACCGGTCCTCGAAACAGCGACACTAATGTCTTCACGCTTTTACCCTGCTTCAACCGATGCGCGGCGGGGGCGGCACATTCGAAATCAATGTTGACACCACCCGAATCCAATCTCTCTTCTGCATTGCAGATGGAAAAAGCTGAGAATCGGTATTTCTTAACTCAACGCAGGCGCGAACTGCGTCACCGTTTTCGACATCTTCGAATGAGGCAGGCCGTGGAATTTAGCAAGCAGAATGTGCGCAACCTCTACTACGGTCACGACCGAAGCAGCCGCATATTTCGTTTTGCTCTACTCACATTCGACATCGTCTCAGTCATCTACTTCATCGGCACATCGATGGTGCAAGAGTCGACGTGGATCTTCTGGGTCGACGCCATAATGGCGTTTGTCATTATTGCGGATCTTGCAGCGCGGTTCTGGATCGCCAAACGCCCGTGGCGGCTTTTCAGGGAGTTCACGACGTGGACGGACATCGTCGTCATCATCACGCTCCTCCTTCCTGCCGTTCTCGGTAGCTTTCTATTCCTTCGTGTCCTCAGGGCACTCAGAGTGCTTCGGTCCTACCGCGTTCTGGCCGACTTGCGCGCGGTTTCTTCTTTCTTCAAGCGCAACGAGGACGTGATCCAGAGCGTCGTTAATCTTATCGTGTTTGTTTTCATCATGACGGCCCTGGTCTACGTCCTTCAGGTCCACACTAACCCCAAGATCACGAACTACGTCGATGCTCTCTATTTCACGATTACGGCGCTCACCACGACGGGCTTTGGCGACATTACGCTGGAAGGCACGACTGGGCGTATTTTATCGATCATCATCCTTCTAGTCGGCGTCGCTCTCTTCCTGCGGCTCGTCCAGACAATATTCCGGCCGCCCCACGTCAACCACGAGTGCCCGGACTGCGGCTTGGTCCGCCACGACACGGACGCAGTCCACTGCAAGCACTGTGGTCGTATCCTGCACATCACAACCGAAGGTGAAGGCGACTAGGCCTTGGGGGGCGCCCGACGACGCATGGACGCGGCAGCCTTTTTTTTCTCAGAAATTCCCATTATATTCCAAATGCTAGATTCGTCTGGCTATGGCGATAAATGGACGTCGGAATAAGCCGATCGGACCCGGGGGCAGTACCCGGCGCCTCCACCAAATGCCCGTAGGAGTGAGTCAACAAAGGCTCCAAAGCCATGTTGGCATGCGCGTAGCGGGCATCTGATGGGGGCGAAATAGGATCGACGAAGGTGTAAAGGGCGCGCTTTTGCTCGGCATGGTACCGCCGTTATCGGGCCATTCAGAATAGTTGCAAACGACAACTATGCTGAGGCCGCTCTCGCTGCGTAACGCAGTGCGAAAAGCCTGAACTTGAAGCCCTTACCCCTAGCCGGGTAAGGCGCGGTTCGGAGGGCACCGGGCAACAGAAGCCCTCCACTTGCCTCGGCTTTCCCGGGGGAACATCAACGGGGACTTCTCACACGAGACCCGGAACTAAAAGCGAGAGCGATGCCGGCTGAGCCGACGATCGATTACGAGAGCCTTGCCCAGGACGCCTTGCGCGGCCTTGTGCGCGCTGTTCTGTCTCAAACCGCGAAGTCGGGGCTACCAGGCGAGCACCACTTCTACATCTCGTTCGACACCAATGCTACTGGTGTGGTCCTGTCGAAGCGGCTAAAAGAAAAGTACCCGCAAGAAATGACAATCGTGCTGCAGCACCGCTTCTGGGACCTTTCGGTACAAGAGGACCGCTTCGAGGTAAAGCTGACCTTCGACGGCATCCCTGAGCGCCTTGTCGTGCCGTTCGCCGCCATTCGCGTGTTCTTTGACCCCAGTGCACGATACGGGCTGCAATTCGAAGACCCGGCTCTGGAACCCGAGACCAGCGAGACCATGGCTCAGCCCTTCACAGGGCGCAGCACCAATCGTGCGAACGGCGCGCGCAATACATTACGCTCGACGGCGCCAAAGAAGCCGCGTGTGCCACGCAAGACTAAAAACGAAAAGCGCTCTACGGCTGCGCCGGCCGCCTCACCAGGACTCACCCGCATTCCGCTGGACACACCAACGACGGAAGCCGACACTCCTACGCCACCCGGCCCAAAGACAGATGCGCCAGCCGCCGCGGAGCAGAAGTCGGCTGAAGACGCGCCCCGGCAAGACAATGGTGGCGCTCAGATCGTCAGCCTCGACGCTTTTAGAAAGAAATAGATCAAGGCTTGAAAGCCTCATCTCTCGTCAATCGATCACAAACATAAGCTGCGGTGGGTATAGGGCGCCTAAGGCAGTCAAGACCGTCACACGGGGTGTAGAGCGCGTGTTGGGCTCGTGTTATGGCCTGCAGCCATCCCAGCGAGACGACAGCAACGGATCTCCGCGATGACAACATCCCGCACTGAAACCGACACCTTTGGCCCCATCGAGGTGCCGGCCAACAAGTATTGGGGCGCACAAGCCCAGCGCTCGATCGGCAACTTCAAGATTGGCTGGGAAAAACAGCCGCTCCCCATCGTGCGTGCGCTTGGCATCGTAAAACGGGCGGCCGCAGAGACAAACATGTCGCTCGGCAAACTCGACAAACGAGTTGGGGAAGCGATCGTCAACGCAGCCCAAGAGGTTATAGACGGCAAGCACGACGATCACTTTCCTCTGGTGGTCTGGCAGACGGGCTCAGGCACCCAATCGAACATGAATGCCAACGAGGTGATCGCAAACCGCGCGATTGAATTGCTTGGCGGGAGGATTGGCTCCAAGGACCCGGTGCATCCCAACGACCACGTAAACATGAGCCAATCGTCGAACGACACTTATCCGACGGCCATGCATGTCGCGTGCGCGGAAGAAGTTCAGCACCGGCTGCTGCCAGCTCTGCGCCACCTTCATGCGGCCCTTAATACCAAAGCCAAGGCATGGTCCCACATCATCAAAATTGGCCGCACACACACTCAAGATGCAACGCCACTGACGTTGGCCCAAGAGTTTTCCGGCTACACACATCAGATCACCAAGGGCATCCGGCGTATCGAATCGACACTGCCTGACTTGATGGAACTGGCTCAGGGCGGCACCGCCGTCGGGACAGGTCTCAATGCACCGGAAGGATTTGCGGAAAAAGTCGCTGGGCGCATCGCCACAATAACCGGAATGCCCTTCACAACGGCACCAAACAAGTTCGAGGCCCTCGCCGCCAGCGATGCGATGGTGATGACACACGGCGCCATCAACGCCCTCGCCACATCGTTTTTTAAGATCGCAAACGACATCCGCCTTCTTGGCTCAGGGCCGCGCTCCGGCCTCGGCGAACTCAGTCTGCCTGAAAACGAGCCCGGCTCCTCGATTATGCCTGGCAAGGTCAACCCGACCCAATGCGAGGCGGTGACAATGGTGTGTGCGCAAGTCTTCGGCAACCACACAACAGTGACGTTCGCGGGCAGCCAAGGTCATTTCGAACTCAACGTATTCCGACCGGTAATGGCCTACAATTTCCTTCAGTCAGTGCGGCTGTTAGCCGACGTTGCTAACTCCTTTGCAGACAACTGCGTCGTCGGCATCGAGCCACGTGAGGACAACATCAAGGCGGGGCTTGAGCGCTCGCTCATGTTGGTGACGGCGCTGGCGCCTAAAATCGGCTATGACACCGCTGCCAAAATCGCCAAAACCGCACACAAGAATGGTACCACGTTGCGTGACGAGGCAGTTGGCGGCGGGTACGTGACAGAGGCCGAATTCGAGGAGCTCGTCGACCCGAAAAGGATGCTCGGCCCGAGTGAGCAGCACTCGTGATGACGGCAATTGTCAACTTTTGCTTGCAGCACGACGATCGCAACGACGAGCTATAGCAATGATGCGTCCAGTGAAGCGCTCATTCACAATCAAGGGACACCGAACGTCGATTTCAGTGGAAGCACCATTCTGGGAGGCATTGCGCCAAATTGCAGCAGCAGAGAACATCACGCTTGCGGCACTCGTGGCAACAATCGACGCTGAGCGGGGCGCTGCAGGGCTTTCAAGCGCCGTACGGGTCTGGGTGCTCGACTATTTCCGCAGGCGGGCAAGCTAATTAGTACCCCTGCAGCGAACGCATAATTTGGTCGCCCGCGGGCAAGCTTCGACGAACCGCACGTCTGCGTCGATAGGTCGGAGTTCGCGGTTCAATCGTCTCGCCCACCGTATCCGATGCCGCTTCACCTGAGGTGGGGTCAGCAGTTTGCGCGTCCTGCCCATCGATAGGCGGAATGTTCAATCTAGGATCGGCTGCCGCGGACCCCGGCGCACGATTACCATAGCCGGGGGTAACGACCGACGGCTCCGGCGGCGCAATCATCCATGTCGGCGAAACGGCCGGTTCGGGTTCGGGCACAGATTCTGCTGCGGCTTCTGCCGCTGCTCTGGCGGCGCGTTCCGCCTCGAGCGCACTGCGCCGCTCATCGTCCTGCTGTGCCCTTTCCGAGTCGCGCCAACGCAACCGCTCCAATTGCTCTGCGTCGAGTTCCATTCTGCGAATCACCAGCTCACGCTCCAGCTGGCCTGATGTGATACGTGGCTTTAGGGACCATGCGTCCTTAAGTGGCCCCACGTAAACAACGCTAATGGCAGGAAGCGCGCCCTTGCGAGGCAATTCGGGCCGCACAACGTCGGGTTCTTTCGGCTCCACCTGCCAAGAGCTGTCCACAACGAGCGAGGCGAGATCGACTGTGGTCTTGACCGTGGTGCGCCCGGCTTGGGATTGCAGCATGACCGGCGAAAACTTGGCAGCTCCATCGACAATTTCTATGGCAATCGTTCGCGGTCCCACCCTGACGTCGCTGGAGGCAAGCTGCGCCTGCAATGCCTCGTTAAGCTCCTCTCCACTTCCGCCCGCCTCACCGGTCAGCACTGCCTCTGCCGTGGCCACTACCGCCAACGGCGTAGGCGCGCGCATCCTCATTTCCGTTAGCGTAAGGTCGCCGTTACCTGTCGCCACCGTCATCAGTGCGCGCGGACTCGATGCCCGTCCGGAGAATGCAAGTGACAAAGAGGCCGTGGCATCACTAGTGTTCTTGGTCGCGCCTGAGGCGGCGCCCACAAGATGTGCACCAGTCAGCTTGAGGTCACCAACAACGGAAGCGCCGCCCGCCGCTCTCTCGAGCGCAAGAGTAGCCAACACTTTGCCACCCAGTGCGCTACCCTCAAGCTTGGTGACTTCAACCTTCCCGGGAGCGACAGTTACCTCAAGCCGAGCCTTCTTGATCGCCATTCCTTGTTCGAGCGTCAGCGTGCCAAAGCTAATACCGAGCTTGCCCTCTGACCCGTTAAAGGAGGCAAAGTCAAAGGGCAGGTCAGGCCAAACGCTTTTGCCGCCCGTGGCAGGTTCGCCTTCTACTTGGCCAATCCGCTCGGTCTCGACTGCGGCGGCTGCGTCACGATCAACGACGGCGGCAAGAAGGCCAGGAATTGAAGCCCGATCCACCTCCAGCTCGGATGTTATGATCGTTGGTCCGGTTTCAGGATACGCCAACGCAATCCTACCGCCCACCTTGCTGCCGCCGACTGTAAGTCTGTGAGGCTTGAACTCGATTGCATGTTCGCTCGAAACGACCGACAGCTTTCCGACAATCGGCGTTCCCTGCAGGCCGCGACCGTCACCAAGACCGGCGAACGCCAGGACGCTGCCGAAGTCGCGCGACGACAGGTGAACCTCGCCGTCGAATGTGGTTGGGCTTTCCTTCGGGAGCCTTAATCGCCCCTCGTAAGCAAGTGCGAGACCAGGAGCCCTCACTGTCGCCATAGCGCCCATACCGTTGGCCGGCGTGCCGACTGCCTTAACGAATAGCTCACCGCTGCGTGCTTGAGAGGGTGCATTTATTTGGCGTCCGCTCAAGCTGGTTAGCAGCCGCGCCACATGGGGGCTCTCGATGGATGCAGTGAAATCGGCACCTTGCTGGCTCCAGCCACGCAAACCGCCGTCGAAAAGCGCCGTCGCAACGACGCGGCCACCCTGCACTGTGCCATCGAGGGCAATGTCTGCTGTACCGTCGTTACGCTGACCGAGATTTATCGTACCGGCAAGATGTAGCGGGGCGAGGTCGGCGAGACGCATAGCTACGTCCTTCTCGTCCTCCGGCAGTCCCAACAGTCGAATGAACGCTGAGGCAGCCGACGGCGCAGGCGCCCCAAGAACCCATTTCAGCACCCCATGCGGCTTGCCTGAAATGTTGGCGATATTTCCCTCCAGCTCAAACGCTAAGCCGTCGTCAGTCACGAACCTCAACGCGGGTATCGCCAATCGGCCTTGATCGATGGTGGCGTTCATGCCGACATCACGCAGCGGCTGACCGCCCGTCAGAAGTTTGCCTGCATTCAAGCGCAGCGACACGTCGGTGTTAGAGCTGCCAAGCCAAAGCCCGTCGGATTGTTCCGACTCGCCATTGTTTGCGTCCTCAGGCACAGATGCAACGAGCAGACCCTTCAAATAATTCACGCCCCCTGGCCAAAGCTGGCTTGCATCGATTTCATGTCCCTCAAGTACGACGTCGAGACGCGTGCGCTCGCCGGCACTGTAGTGCACCTCGCCGACAAGCGGCGTCCCACCAATCTCAGCTCTGATATCCGTGAGGTCGATGGACGATTTGCCCAAGCCCAGCCTGCCTTCCATCGAGAACGGTCCCTCGTTGCGAACCGCTTTGGCTACTGCTGGATCTTTGCTTGCCCAGTTCAGGAAGCGCGCGAGACTGGTACCACGCAAGGCGAGTTCGCCCTGGAATCCGCGAGCCTTCTTTACGTCGGCGACGGTGCCGTCAAGATCGAGCCTAGAGCCGCCTGGCAAACTGGCGCGCAAATCTTTCACCAGCAGCTTACCCTTAGAGCGGCCAACTTCGAGCCTGATGCCGCTGACGGCTTCGCCGCCGAGGTTCGCCTGGTCGAGATCAAACCGGAACGTGCTTTCAGCATCCGTGGGAAGTGCCCGCATCAGCGCCGAGACAAAACTACGTGCGGTATCAAAGGGACTTTGCGAAGGGCTCGATACAGCAATCTTGTCAAGGTCGAGCCATCGCGAGGCGAGGTTCAGATTGATGCCGAGCGCATCCTCCCACGTCGCTTGGGCGGCACCTGAGATGAGCTGCGGCTGTCCGACACTTTCGAATGAAATGCTGATATCGTCGAATTCCAATCCCTTCGCATTACCGGCAATGTTGGCCTTAAAATCCAGGAGCGGCGCCTCGGTCTTTTGCACGAGCACGCCTTCGTTTCCTGCCTTCGCCTCGGGCATCTGCGCCGGGTCAAGCTGGAGCTTGGCCGTCGCCTCACCTTCGAAGCGAGGACGGCCTTTCAGATCAGAGAAACGGCCATCGACGGAGTAAGTGCTGGCACCCTTGGCACTGTCACGCACCGACCCCTTGAAGCGAATGCCACCTTCGGGATCCAGGCCACCGGTAACGACACGCACCGCTCGCTCTTGCCCCGCCCACTCCGTATGACCCTTGAACGAGAAAGGTCCTTTCAAAGAGTCGGCTTTGAATTCCCCGTTCAATCCATCCAGCTGGGCGAAGCTGACTCCCCTAGGGCCGTGGAATTCCAGCATGCCGTCAATGATCTTAACGGATTGCAGAGCTACATCGGCCGGCGCGAAAGGGAGCATACCCGGCGCAATGTTCAATTGGCGCCAATTGCCGGTGCCTTGAGCGTCGACGGCAAGACGTGCCACCGGTCGCTTGAGCTCGACCTCGTTGGCTTCAAGCACACCCTTCAACAACGGCGGAACCGAAAGTCGCATCGTGAAGCTGTCGGCACTGAAGAAGGGCTTGCCGAGATTGCCCGTGACATCGGCAATACGTAGCTTGTCGAAGCGCACGTAGGGGGCCGGTAGCAAGCGCACATTGACGTTGCCGCCAACGCGCACTTGACGGCCGAGAATGCGCGTAGCCTCCTCTTCGAAAACACCGCGATAGCCGTTCCAGTCAACAAAATGGGGCACCGCGAACAACGCGGCGAGCGAAAGCACTATCAGGCTAGAAATATAAAGGAGACCGTTGCTCATTTGCCCCATTTAGGGATCGCAAAAATGCGCAATCCCTCTCTTCTCAAAAATCAGCGAACTCAGACGCAGCACTCAGCCCTCCTAGGTGGGAATGCACTGCACGGTTGTCCATCTAATGACGCTCAGTCGGGGCTCGTGCACCTGCCGCCTGTCTCCGCCCGCGGCACTCTAACTTATTCGCCGGCACGTGTCCGAGCCTCCATTTAGGACAATTCCTTGACGTTTCGCGCCGCTAGCATGGCCGCATCATGGCGGAGGGCTGCGGCACAGCCCCGCCGTGCGCAGCAACACGAAGCGATACGCCCCATATCTCGTGTGGGTGACCGTCTGAGGGCCGTTGCTGCGAGTCAGCGGGTGCTATACTTGCGAGGCATGGTGCAAAGTGGGAAACATATGGCGAACATGACCCCTCCGAAAACGGCGGAAGATCCGCCCTTCGATTTGCCCGAGGCGCCACCCAGCAATTCCAAACCGCCTCTCTCCGCACGGGCCGTGCAACGCGCGGCCGCTCCTACCTACATGGACGGACTTAATCCCGAGCAAAGGCAAGCCGTCGAGGCGCTTGAGGGGCCCGTGCTGGTTCTGGCCGGAGCTGGCACGGGTAAAACGCGTGTACTGACAACACGCATCGCGCACATTTTGGCGAGCGGCAGCGCCTACCCTAGCCAAGTACTTGCCGTCACCTTCACCAACAAGGCCGCGCGCGAGATGAAGGAGCGCATTGGCGATCTCGTCGGCAGCGCAGTGGAAGGCATGCCGTGGCTGGGCACGTTTCACTCGATAGGCGTGAAGATCCTGCGCCGTCATGCTGAACTTGTGGGCTTGTCGTCCGGGTTCACCATCCTGGATACGGATGACCAGATCCGCTTGATTAAACAAGTGATCGAAGCGGAAGGGCTCGACAAGGATCGCTGGCCAGCACGTCAGCTCGCCGCCCTGATCGATGGCTGGAAGAACCGCGGCCTTACTCCAGACAAGGTGCCGGCGGGCGAGGCGTACGGCTTCGCGGCCGGCAAGGGAGCGCATCTCTACACCGCCTATCAGCGCCGCCTCAAGGAGTTGAACGCCTGCGACTTCGGCGACTTATTACTGGAGAGTCTGCGCCTACTGCTAGAGAAACCCGACGTGCTCGCCGACTACCAACGCCGTTTCAACTACATGCTCGTGGACGAATACCAAGATACCAACATCGTGCAGTACTTGTGGCTGCGTCTGTTGGCTCAGGGCTCGCCAAACCTTTGCTGCGTCGGAGATGATGATCAATCGATCTATGGTTGGCGCGGCGCCGAAGTCGACAACATCTTAAGGTTCGAAAAAGATTTCCCCGGCGCCAAGGTGATCCGGCTTGAGCGCAATTACCGCTCAACGGGACACATCCTCGCCGCCGCGGCAGGCCTCATTTCGGAGAACAAGGGCCGGCTGGGCAAAACCCTTTTCACCGATAGTCAGCTAGGCAACAAGGTTTCGATGACGGCCGTGTGGGATGATGAGGAGGAAGCGCGAGGCATCGGGGCCGACATCGAGGAAATGCAGCATGCACGCCAATCTCTCAACGAGGTCGCCATTCTGGTACGCGCATCATTCCAAATGCGCGCCTTTGAAGACCGCTTCACTACACTCGGTCTGCCCTATCGAGTGATCGGCGGCCCGCGTTTTTATGAGCGTCAAGAGATCAAGGACGCCATAGCCTATCTGCAAATCACTGCCAACCCAGCCAATGACCTGAAGTTTGAGCGCATTATAAATGTGCCCAAGCGCGGGCTGGGCGACACCTCGGTGAAGCGCGTGCACGAGCTGGCGCGAAAGCGGTCCATCCCCATGTATCAGGCCGCGCAGATGATCATTGAGACCGAAGAGCTGACCGGCAAGGCTCGCAAGTCGCTTGCAGACCTCACCGCCAGCTTCGAACGCTGGCGCTCGATGATCTCGCACGTAACACATACCGAACTAGCCGAGCTGATCTTGGACGAGTCCGGCTACACTGCTATGTGGCAGGCGGACAAGAGCCCACAAGCTCAGTCGCGGTTGGAGAACCTCAAGGAACTCGTTCGCTCCATGCACGAGTTCGAAAGCCTGCACGGCTTTCTGGAACACGTCAGCCTCGTCATGGACACTGATCGGGCAGGCGACAGCGATTGTGTCTCGCTCATGACGCTACACGCCGCCAAGGGACTAGAATTCGATGTCGTCTTTCTGCCGGGCTGGGAAGAAGGGCTATTTCCTCATCAACGCAGCCTCGATGAGAACGGCCAAGCGGGCCTTGAAGAGGAACGCCGACTTGCTTACGTCGGCATCACGCGCGCCAAGCGGTTGGCGAAGGTGTCATTCGCGCAGAATCGGCGCAACCGCGGCCTCTATCAGTCGGCGCTGCCCTCACGCTTCGTCGACGAGCTGCCTGAGGCCCACGTCGACGTCGCTGAAGCCAAAATGCCGTTCAGCGGAGCCTATCAAAACTTCGGCGGCACGTTCGGCACTGGCTATGGCCGGAGCCGCTTCGACGAGAACGCGATGCCATTCGAAGCCGGTTATGAGACGCCGGGCTGGCAGCGCGCCAAAGCGCGCGCCCGCGACGGCTTGAGTCGCGATTCAGGGCATAAATCCCGCGGACCAGCAACAATCGAGGGCGAGCTTGTCGCGTCGTCAACGCAGCAAACGACCTTTCAGCGTGGCGAGCGCGTATTGCATGAAAAGTTCGGACCAGGAACGATCACCGACGTCGACGGTAACAAGCTCACCATCGATTTTGATGAATCGGGCAGGAAGCGCGTCATCGATAGCTTCGTGGAGCGCGCGTGAATTCCGATTTTGCTTGACGCTACGTTTCGTTCATTGACGAAGCAAAAAAGCCAGCTATGGCGCACGGACTTTTTGTGCCTCAAATGCGCCCTCGGCGCTCTTTTTCAGATCGCTTTGCATTAGCGGATCACCACCGATCGGCACGAAGTACAAGGCCATCGTGCCTGATAGCTTCGCCGTGGACACGTCAAAAGAGCCATCTATATCGAGACGGCCAATGAGCTGCTTGGGGATGCTAGGCGTGGCGAAAGTAAAATCCAGCACAGTCGCCAAAAAACGCGCGACACCATTTTCGTTTGACATGCAGCGCCACGCGCCGCGTCCGCCGCTGAACGGACCGAACCCAGGCTCACCCGCTTCACCGGAATCCGTGAAGAAAGCGTGCCCGCCATTCGTCAACGAAATAAGACTTCGGCTAATGAATTTGTTGCTCCCATCTTTGGCGAAGTTGGTGCTCAAATAGGTCCCAACGGCATCTAAGCATTTCGAAAGAGGGAGACCCGCGTTCTGAGCGCCCACGTCTGGTGCGCCGAGAACCGCACAAGCAACGGCAATGCCCGGGGTCATAGCAACCAATTTCAGTATTCTCTGCAAGTTTATCATCCCGCGGCTCCCATTCTCCGATTACTACCGGCCGTGCAGCTCGCTTATTTGACATACTTTTCTGTAGGCGTGGGATTAACTAGCACCTTTTTAGTAGGCTGTTGCGTAAGGTCACGTCGCGCTGTCACGCCAGGGTGTATATAATCAATTCCCGCGATTGCGCGCGTTCTCTGCCCACGGCACACGGAGCCCCCATGATCGAGCTACTGAAGGATTTTCCGCAAAACGTTGTTGCCCTCTCTGCTGCGGGCCAGGTGACAAAGGAGAACTATGAGAAGGTGCTCATACCAGCCGTTGAGCGCGCGCTTGCTCAGCACGAGAGGGTCCGACTCTACTATCAGATCGGCGCTGATTTTACCGGTATGGATCCTGGCGCTCTATGGGCGGACACCAAAGTCGGCATGGGGCACTTCCTCAAGTGGGACAAGATTGCTGTGGTGACGGACGTCGAATGGATCCGGCTGTCGGTCACGGCCTTCGGTTTCCTGATGCCGGCGCAGGTGAAGGTCTTTTCTCTGGCAGACGCCAAACAAGGGCGCGAGTGGATTTCTGCAGAATAGAGACGCAGAAATTCAAACGCGCAGCATTTGTGCATCCTATCGACCACCGTCATTTTCGTTACGTGGCGTCACCAGAAAATCATAGCGCCTCCCGCCGGCTGCCTGGCCGTACGTATAGTGCCACCATTCCTTCGAATAGTTGCTGAACCCCTGCTTGGCCATCGCTTTGCGCAACGTTTGGCGCCACTTGCGCTGCTCAGGCGAGATAGCCTGGCTCCACGTGTGGCTCTTGCGGTCGAAGCAGTCGAACCCCGTTCCCATGTCGACGCTATTGTCGGGCGCACGGTCCTTTGTCGGTGCGGTGCACGCGCCATAGGTCTGGAGGGGATCAAATGGGGCTGGCTCTTTTTCTGGCAGCGCAACGAGCGTCAGATCGACCGTAGCGCCCTTCGAATGCTTGGAAGGGCTCGCCACATATCCACGACGCAAAAGTTGCGACCGCCTGATGTTGGGATAGAAGCGCTTCAGCGCAGCATCGCTTCTTCTGTCAGCAGCTGACCTGACAAACGCGCGCACGGCACGCTTTGGCCGGTAACAATCATAGACCTTCAGCGATAGAGCGCGACTCTTCAAGTCCATTTGCACGCGCGAAAGCGCCTTAGCTACTGAGCGTAAGAGTATGCATTCGGGCGCCTTGTACCCCGGAACGGGGCCGCCCATGAAGTTGTCATGCCCCGCATAGCGCATGTCCTGTATGATGCTCGGATCGATGTCGTGCAGGTAGACAAAACCGGTTGGAAGTATTTTTTCGCCGGCGAAGGCGGCGCCTGCGAGTTCAAGCGCCAGAAGCGCCAACAATACTGTCACACATCTGGTTGAAGACTGTCGCCGCACGTGCCGATCCCGATTCTCGTTATTCCCAGCGAAGCCTACTCAACCGAATAGTTGTAGCCAAACTGTGAGAAATTGCGGTGGAGGCGGGGCGCGCGTCATGTCCGACGCGGGAAGCTCGAGGCTATGCCAGCGGGCCTTGGACGAAATCCCCGAGAAAATACAACCCTGACGACCCCTGTTTGGCAACTCGAGTGCAACACTTTTGGACGATAAGAAAGCTGTTCCAATTTCACCCGGACACAGAACCGATATGTGGGGTATGTTAACAGCTTTGGAATTCGCGAACAGGGGGGAGAGAGACACCGTGCGCAACATCCTTTGTGCAGTGGCGCCTAGGCGCCGCATCGCGATGTATATGGCGGCCTTCGTTACGGTGGGGCTTGCCACTATTGCGCTCGGAAGCGCCGTCCAGCCAGCAGCAGCTCAACAGGGGTTTGGAAATCTATTTGGCTACCAAACGCAGGCTAAGCGTCGGAGAATACGAAAACGCAGGGCTCGGCGTTCCCGCAACCGCCAGTCGAAAACGAATAAGGAGGTCGCGTCAAAGGCCCCCACCGGACCCCTCCTTGCCGTCGTTTCTCTAGGCAGCCAGCACGTCGCCATTTATGGCGAAAATGGCCTGGTCGCGCGCTCGCGGGTCTCCAGCGGCATGCGCGGCCATCGCACACCGACCGGTGTGTTCAGCATTATACAACGTCACCGGCATCACTATTCAAATATATATCGCGGTGCGTCGATGCCCTACATGCAGCGCATCACATGGTCTGGCGTTGCAATGCACGCAGGCGTCGTTCCAGGCTACCCTGCCTCTCACGGTTGCATTCGGCTCCCCTACTCCTTCGCCAGACGCCTATGGGGCTTAACAAAGATGGGCACGCGTGTGGTCGTCGCCCCGCGCGATACAAAGCCCTTCGCGATCACTCACAACTTCTTGCCGACACCAAAGTTGTATCCGGCCCCGAGCGCTGCGCAGGCCAGAGAACAATCCAAAGCTCCTGAAACAACAGGCGCGGTTGAGTTGGCAAGCTTAGATGGTGCAAAGAACGTCGCGACGACGACGGGCGCCAATGCTCCCGACGTTGATAAAAATGCCGCTATCATGCCGACGACGCTCAATCCTATCGAATACGCGGCAGTGATGAAAACTCGGGCAGTAGCTGAAAAACTGGCGGCCCAAAAGTCTGCCAAGGCGGCGCTTGAGACGGCAAATGCAACGGCAAAAATCGCACGAGGTGTCGTCGACGACATTAAGGTAGCCAAATCGGATCTTGCGAACGCAAGAACACGGATATCGAAGCTCGCGGCGAAAGATCTATCTGAAGTACGTGATTCAGAGGGACGCGAGGCTGCCGCTAAGGCCATGGCGGCCGCCGAAACAGACCTCAGGCATGCGCATCTCCATCTTGCTCATGCGCGTGCCCGCGAAGCAGTAGCGACACGGGCCGCATTCGACGCCGTAGAAGCTTGGAAAGACGCCGTGGGTGCCGAAAAGGTCGCCAAGGCAAAGGTCCAGGAGGCCGGCCGTCGAGGCAAAGCGGTCTCCGTTTTCATCAGCAAAAAGGAAGGACGCGTCTTTATCCGGCAAGACTGGAAGAACGTGTACGAGGCGCCGGTAACGGTCCGCGATGCGGAGCGCCCGCTCGGTACTCACGTCTACATGGCGCTTGGTGCTGAGCCGGACGGTTCCGTCTTGAAGTGGACCGCAGTTACCATGCCAGAACGCAGCAAGGCTAAGAAGAAGAGCCGCAAGCGCAGAAGGGGCAAACGCGCCAAGAATAAGGTTGCCTCGCCGACAACTCCCAACCGCCATCCGCCCGAAACGGCTGCAGGCGCACTTGACCGTATCGAGATGCCAGAGGATGCACGACGTCGAATTTCCGAGCTCCTTTGGACCGGCGCGTCGTTGATCGTCTCTGACAATGCCCGCAGCCACGAGATGGGCACCTATACCGACTTCATCGTGCTGACCCGATAAGAGGGCCAGCACATCTTGGCTTGGGCATCGTAAGCCGCCGCAGCGGACAATATCGCGCGGGACCCTAAAACTTATCGCTTGCAGGTCTTGTTCTCACGGCGTGCAAAAGAGAGCTGTATCATTATATCGTCGGCTTTTTGGACGTTGAGATTACTCGCCGTAGCTAACCGACAATTTTATGCCTAACGAAACGTTAGCTGTCCCGTTGCTAAGATTTGGTTTCAATCGCATGCGGACGGGGTGGACATGCAATTATTAGCAAAATCCTACCAGACAGGGCTAAAAGGAAGTGCTGCAATGACAGCGCTCAACAGTGAGCCCCGACTCGAGGGTATCGCAGATTCAACCGGATCGATTTTTGAAACGCTCGTTTACGAGATACACTCCGCCGCACTATTGACGGTGGCTATCGCGAGCGGGGTTAACGCGTTACGAGAGCCGACAGCACAGCGCAGCGAAGTAAGCCTCAAGCCTTATTTGCCTCACGAGCCCGCAATCATAATGGCAATGCGAAATTTGATGATTGACACTCATCTAGACGAACATACCGTCAATGTCTTCTCCCAATTCTATTACGATTTGGAACCTTCCAGATCGGTGCTTGTGCGCTACTTCACCGACGCAAATCAAATCGGCGAAGAGCGCGCTTCGACACTACATCTTTTTTCGCTGACCAACTCCTGGCGCAATGCCTGCCGGGACGCGTTGAGCGCGCTCCAACAGCTACACCACGATGTGGTGCGCGAGCTTTCTGCTCAGTACGCTCGTAATTCCAATGTGTTGAAGAAGCTGCTCGTAGAAGCGGCAAATGGCGGATCCCCGTGCCTCGACGCAAATGGTCAGATTCGGCTGCCTGATCTCCCGCAGCGTCGACGTTCGGCGCGGCGCACGCTTTGCCAACCATGCGTGATCACGCATAACCGCAGAACCTCTGAGGCATTTGTCCGGGACGTCTCCTCTGGCGGCTTGGGACTGGAGCGGGTGCCACAACTTGCACCCGATAGCATTGTCTTTGTTGAACTGGCGAGCGGCCGCCGCTTCGCAGGTGTCGTAGTCTGGTGTGACGGGGTCGCAGCCGGCATTCGCTTCGCCAAGGCCTTGCTGCCGAATGATCCCCTACTTTGGGGGTGAGCGGCCGTCGCTCAGATTAACGACGCGGAGCAGCAGACCGCAATTGCGAATACCGAGTATTTGCCGTAGCGCTCGACCTGTGGCAGCCTTTCGCCCTCAAGAAATTGGCTGGCGTCCAATTGGACGAACATAAGCCGCCAAGGGAAGGTAAAGAGTTGTGTCCGGGGCTTCTTCGTCCGTTAGCGCGTGCGGAATTCGTGTCGCCGCGAGCGGCCGCAGCTCTACGCGCGATGCCGTCGACGAGCTAAAAGGCCGTCTAGGCTCGACCGACTTTCAATACATTGTTGCTTTCTTTTCAATGGAGCATGATGCCGAAGTGCTTTCGGCTGCCGTTGCGGCGGAATTTCCTGGGGTGCCTTTTTCTGGATGTTCAACGGCTGGCGAGATCACACCGTTAGGGATGATGCAAGGTGGCGTGCTTCTCCTAGCCTTTCCGCATGACGGTTTCCGTATTCATGCGGACGTCATAAACAATATCGACCAGTTCGGAGTCGAACGAGCTACCGAAACTGCGCGCCGGCTGACGTCGCAGGTTTCATCGACATCGGCCCGACCACTGAAAGATAGTGTCTTTGCGCTAATGCTGGTGGACGGGCTTTCGAACGCGGAGGAAGCGATCGTCGCTGCAATTCACTGGGCGATCGGAGACATCCAGCTCATCGGTGGATCCGCCGGCGATGACCTCGTGTTCCAACGCACATCACTCATTCACAATGGTTTGATCCTGCAACGATCTGCGATCCTGCTGATGATCGAAAGCGACTTCCCCTTCCGCGTGTTTAAGACACAAAATTTCGAACCGACGCCGATCAAATTGGTCGTCACGGCCGCGGACTCAGAAAACCGTATCGTTTACGAGCTCAATGCTGAACCGGCGGCCCTTGAATATGCGTCTGCCATAGGTCTTATGCCAGAAGACTTGGGCCCTTTCAGCTTCGCGTCCTATCCTCTCGTGGTCAAAGTCGGGCGCGACTATTACTGCCGCTCGATTCGTAACATGAATCCGGACCACAGCCTCTCCTTCTTCTGCGCCATCGATGAGGGCCTCGTATTCACTGTCGCCAGACCGCAGGACATACTGCACTCGACTGAAGACATGCTGGAGCACCTCAATTCCATGCTCGGTGGAATAGATCTCGTCGTCGGCTTCGACTGCATACTCCGGCGCCTCGACGCGGAAACGCGGCAGGTCCGCCACCAATTGGATCAGCTCTATAGAAAATACTCCGTCGCCGGGTTCCATACCTATGGCGAGCAGTACAACGCCATGCATCTCAATCAGACATTGACCGGGATTGCCTTCGGTCAGCGGCGGACAGAAAGCTGAAAATGGATCGTTCGCCCCACACGTCCCGACCGATGAGCGAAATCGAAGGCCTCGAGCGGCAGGTCTCCAAGCTTCTGAAGATCAACTCTGCACTCATGCAGAGGGTTGAAAAATCGATGGAGCAGCAGGCGAATGCCTACTCACTTTTCCAGACGGCAATCGCGCTCGAAGAGCAGGTGCGCGTCAGAACGGATGAGTTAAAAAACGCTCTCACGAGCCTTGAGCGCTCCAACGACGAGCTCATGTCGGCCCGCGACGCGGCGGAGCGGGCAAACCGTTTCAAGACTGGCTTTTTCACGGCAGTTGGTCACGATCTACTGCAGCCACTGCATGCCGCCCGCCTGTCAGCAAGCGCCCTCGCTGAGACCGACGGAAAGATCGATCATAAAAGACTTGCTAATCGCATCGAACATGCGCTCACGACGATTGAGGATCTTCTCAAATCCATCCTCGACATTTCAAAGCTTGAAGCAGGCGCAATAACGCCGTCATTTCAGCCCTTCCCGCTCGAAGAGCTATTCTCCTCTCTCGCGGTCGATATAGGGCCAATGGCGCGCTCCAAGGGTCTTGATCTGACTTGGCGGCGTAACACCTTCGCAGTCATGTCTGATCCCTTGATGCTGCGACGGATACTGCAAAACCTGCTCGCGAATTCCGTGCAATACACGGAGCAAGGCGCTGTAATGCTTGCAGCCCGGCGCCGCGGTGCAGACGTTCGCATCGAGGTCTGGGATACAGGACCTGGTATCCCCGAAGCAGAGCGCGCGCTGATCTTCGAAGAGTTTCAGCGGGGCCCCGGTGCTGACCGCCCAAACATTGGCGGATTTGGCCTCGGACTTTCGATCGTGAAGCGGATGGCAGATGCGCTCGGACATCCGATCAATTTTTGCTCCCGCGTTGGGCACGGAACACTCTTCACAGTTAGCCCGCCCTTTGCGGCCACCGTCGATACACGATCGACACCAAACACAAGGGCGGGCTGCGGCCGCCCCTATGGTCTTGCCGGAGCCAAGGTTGTCGTCATAGACAACGACGCAACAGTTCTCGAAGCGATGCAGACCCTATTGGAGCGCTGGTCGTGTGAGGCTCGAGCGGTGGCCAGTCTCGCCGAGCTCAACTCGCTTATCGACGAAGGCTTCCGTCCAGAAATCATGCTCGCCGACTATCACCTGAACAACAGTCAATGTGGCCTCGATGCCGTAGAATATCTGCGCACAGAGATAGATCCCAAATTGCCCGTTATTGTGGTTACTGCCGATCATTCTCCAACTATTGCGGACAGAGCGCGCACGGCGCGCTGCGATATCTTATTGAAGCCGGTCAAGCCAGCTGAGCTTCGCGCGCTGATGGTGCACCTCCTGGCCTGAGAGAATTGCTTCAAGCTTGCTCCCCATCATGGTCCTTCGTCGGCGCAACGATGGCATTAAAGTCGATTTTTGCCGCCTCAATGACTGCTTGCGTGCGTGAGGAGACTCTAAGCTTGCGCAATATTTCAGAAACGTGTGCCTTGACCGTGGTCTCGCCCACGCCAAGCTCATAGGCAATCTGTTTGTTGAGCATACCTTGGCGCAGCATCTGCAGCACCCGCACCTGCTGCGGCGTGAGTGTCGCAAGTCGCACCGTGAGTTCGGACGTACCGGTCGGCAAAGCATCTGCCTGAGGGGGCCTATAGTCCTTCGGCAAAACCAGGCCTCCGTCCAAAGCCTCTCGAATGGCAATTGCAAGTTCAGCGCCGCGCATCGACTTTGAGATGAAGCCGGCAGCACCACAGGTCATCACCTCGTGCACAATGCGCGGATCTTCCAAAGCCGAAACGACGACGATTGGTTGCTTAGGATAGCGACCTCTAAGCTCCACCAGCCCGTCAAGACCACGCGTCCCCGGCATAGAAAGATCGAGAAGGACTAGGTCAAACTTCTGGTATGACTCGAAGGCGGCATGTGCCGAATCGATCGACGTCGCGTCATACACGATGGCGTCTGGATAGGCGCCATGTAGAACAAGCTTGAGTGCTTCGAGAAACAGTGGATGGTCATCAACTACTAAAAAATTTGCTGGCACGAAGTATGTCTCCGCAAAAACCTACGAGGCGGTCATTCGCTCTAAACGCCACTGTTCCAGAGTAGCGTTCGCCTCGCAACAAAAACACGTTTTTAGCGTTTCTCATTGTCAGCCAACCCGAAGGCAGCGTTAGCCGAAAGCGAATTATTCCGAACCAATTTGTGACGAAAATCATTCTAGCTTGAAAGACTGTGTCTCATACAAAACGCAGGAAAAGTAAACGATATTTATGTATGAATTGAGTTTTTCAATGCACTTCTTCGCATGCAGGCGTGATTGCGCCTACTGTTCTAGTGTGGCCCAATTTCGGGGGGCTCATCGGGCAATAAGGCCCGAAGTTGAGGAACACACCAATGAAGAATTTGACGGCACTTGCCGTGATTGCGCTGGCAGGCGTCGCATGCTTTGCCGGAACCGGGTGGGCAGACGACACAGTCCTGACAATTGATTTAGGTTCCCGATCTCAGCGCTACACAGCTGCCGCTCTGCTTGCACACCCCGATGCCATGCGGATCACCGTGACGAATGATGTGTCCTACCGCCGTGCCATGACCTACCAAGCCGTACCGCTGCTTTCACTTCTCAACTTTCCGCCTGATGCACCCTTCGACACTCTGCAAGCCCGCGCCACCGACGACTTCGTTTCGCAGATCCCACTCAGCCTTGTGAGGGACGGCGCGAAGGGCGGCTCAAAGGCCTGGATTGCCGTTCAGGATCCGGCCAGGCCATGGCCCGATCTGCCAGGCAGGGACGTCAGCGCGGGGCCCTTCTATATGGTGTGGGAGCACCCCGATCGTTCCGGTATTGGCAGCGAGCAGTGGCCGTTCGCGCTCGCCGCGCTGTCGGGCGTTATGGCTCCGGCACAACGCTGGCCGCAAATGGTGGTTGGAAAAGATGTCCCCGCCGGCGCCCCAGCACGACGCGGCCAAGAAGTCTTTACGGTTCAGTGTCTGTCCTGTCACCGCATGAAAGGTGCCGGCGCGGGCGACATGGGGCCTGACTTGGGCAAACCCATGAACCCGACCCAGTACTTGACTCCTAAAGGGCTGCGCATGCTGATCCGCAGCCCGAAATCGGTGCGCACATGGCCCAGGCAGCAGATGCCAGGTTTTGATAAGACAATGGTCTCCGACCCCGACCTCGACGCGCTGATCGCCTATTTGACTTATATGGCCGTCACTACGGCTGGGTCCGCGAACTGAGCCCCCTACTTCTCACGTGTGAGCGGCACGAACCGCACCGGGACGACATCTTCGCTCGTCGTCGTACCATTGGCGTGCTTGGTGACGACCAACAGCTCCTGCCAGAGCGTACCGACGGGGATCACCATGCGGCCACCCGGCTTGAGTTGCTCAATAAGCGTGGTCGGGATGTGGTCCGGCGCGGCGGTGACGATGACGGCGTCGTATGGCGCATGCTCGGGCCAACCCGCATAGCCGTCACCGATTTTCGTGTGGACGTTGGTGTATCCGAGACGCGACAGCGTTCTTGCCGCCGCCTTGCCGAGGCTCCCAACGATCTCGATCGTGTAAACGTGTTCGGCGAGCTTGGCCAGCACGGCCGCCTGATAGCCGCTGCCGGTGCCTATCTCTAACACCTTATGCTCAGGTTGCAGATTCAGGAGATCCGTCATCAGCGCGACGATGAACGGTTGAGAGATCGTCTGTCCCCCGCCGATCGGCAACGGCCGGTTCTTGTAGGCTGCACGCCGCTGAAATTCCGGCACGAACTCGTGGCGCCGCACAGTCTCCATAGCGTGCAGCACACGCGGTTCGAGTGCGTTTTTCCCGGTCTCAGTAACTACTTGGGCGGAGAGCTCCTTGATCTCCTCCACCATTTGGCGCCGCTCCGCGGCGCGGTCGTCCTGCGCAATTGTCATCGTTGCAAAGCTCACTGCCATGGCCGCACCGACAAGCCGACGCATCAGGCTTTTGCCCTTTCGTTCTAGCGTGTGTATTGGCCTCGCTGCCACAGGTCTCACACTTTCCCTTCGGCTAACATAATTCCACCACCTCAGCGCGCCTCTTTTGCAGCGGATCACAAGCTGAGGGAGATAAGTACCATGTTCCAACGTAAGTCGGATCCAAAGACATTCCGCGTGGTCGCACCTAAGTTGAAGGCTGAGGACCCGCCCGCACTACCCGCGACAAAAAACTCGCCCGCTCCCAGAATAACGCAGGACGATCCCGCATCTGTGATTGGTAAGGACCTCTCAATTGAGGGTCAGACGATCACTATTCGCTGCAAAGGCTCTTTGCGGGTCAATGGAAATATCCAGGCCGACCTGCACTGCCGAGAGCTTACGATCGGTGAGCAGGCTCTCATTCACGGGTCGATTGCAGCCGACCAGGTCGCTGTATTCGGACGCATTAATGGTGCCATTCTAGGTACCAACGTTATATTGCACTCATCGGCCCAGGTTGAAGGCGACATTCACAGCCGCAGCCTGTCGATTGAGCAAGGTGCTTGTTTCGATGGCCGCTCGCGCACGGTGAGCGATCCGGCCGAGGTAGCTCCGCAATTGGAGACCGAGGGGGAGATAACGGAAGGGTCACCCCCAACCGCAACAAACACTAACGATCCTGAGATTCAAATCCCCACCGAGTCAGGCGAATTCACACTAAGTCGCGATTTTGGCTGATCAGATCGCACGCAATATTGATCTGGCGGATGCGGTCCTCGCGTAAGCGCTGGTCCGCCTCATCGTGGGCATGGTCGGGATGCCAGCTCATGCGCAGGGCATCCGTGATTTTCTTCAAAACACCTTCGCTAACGTCAGGATTGACGCCGAGAACGGAGTACGCCTCGCTCGTCGTCTTGGGAAGAATGGTGACCTCGCGGCCGCAAGAAAAACTCGCTGCTGCACTGTCGGTTATACGGCGGATGCGCTCCAAATCACGAACGAGAAAACGGAACTGCGGCGCGAATTTTTCTCCAGTCTCATGCCCCTCTGCCGCGGCGGCATCAACCTTCTCCAGCCGCTGGTTGACGAGCGCGAGCTCGGAGAGAAGCACCTCTCGCAGCGGACCTGCCTTCTTAAGTTGCGCGACTGCCGCCTTCGCCTGACCGAGAATCGCAGCAACCGCACGACCTGCACCGGTGAGGTTGCCACCGGCATCATCAAACCGGCCGGCTCCATGATGGATGAGGCCCAATCGCATCATGAGCGGGGCGAAGGTGGGAGAAAACGTATCAATCCTTGAGGCCCACCCGGGCGACTTGCGCGCGCACACGATCACCGTCATCGTGGCAGCTGCCATAGTAACGATCAGCCAAACAAGGCGGTCGATATCCAGGGCACTGCCGACGGCAACCGTCACCATCGGGTCATCGCCTGACCGAACGACAGTCACCCACTCACTCCATGGCACCACAGCCGGCACCAACCCAGCCTCCCGTGTGACGGGCTCGGACAGCGGCTTCCAGCTCGGATCGGGATAGGCCTTGGCCACGACGGTCTCTACTAAGTCAGCAGCAACTGGTCTCAGTGATGCCTCGTACGGTTTGCCGGCATTGCCTGCAGCTGTGGCAGAAACGAACCGCGCTCCCAGTTCGCTAACAGGCGCATAGCCTACGGGGAGAATCATTTGTTCGAAACCAGCTTCACTGCGCCGTGGCAGGCAAGTGTTGGAAACAACTACGCCACGCCACCCCTGCACTCCGCCCGCACCCAATCCCGAAGGAGGCGCAAAGCAAGTCTGCTTCGCGCCACGGTATTTACCCCCAAGCAGCTCAACGTTGAGCCGCTCGTCATCGATCCACGAGCGAACGGCAGCCGATTTCCCGATGACGCCGACAACCTGCATCCAGGAAACGCGAACTCCGCCACAGGATATGTCGAAACGGTGCGCCATCAGCGATTGGCAACCCTTTGATGGCGAGAACGTACAGGACGTGAGCATCTGCTCATCGCGTGGCCCAACGATGGGATAGCTTTTCTCTGTCGCGGGTGAAATCTTCAGCCGCCCCTGCTCGACTCTACAATCAAAGGGCATCACAAGCTGCTCACTGGCTTCAGCGACACTGCCTGCCGTCAAACTAACGCTCAAAGCGACTATTATTAGAAAGACGCGACGCACCGGGAACCCCCTCGTATTACGGTACGCAATCACAGCTTTGTTTCGAGCCCAAGAAGGGCACGACCGTGGCGCGCATTGAGCTTATGCACTGGAATAAAAGGGGTTTTGCTCGTCGACGCAAAAACCCGCCGCCGACGTTTGGGAACCTACTACTGGAGACAACCAGGAAAAAACTGCTCGACGTGCCCGATAGGCTCGACAATCCACGCAATTGGATCATAGAAAAACACGGGCACCAGCGATCATCCAAGCAAGAACCATCTGGAAATAGGTTGCCAAACGCTACGTACAATTGAAGGGAGCGTGAGCCATGTCGTCGGCAGATGCGCAAGAAGCCGCGCCGAAAACAACCTCGGCACTTTTTATAGCACAGCCGCAAGCTGAGAGGACTGCCGCGACCAATGGTGGCGCGGAGACCACGCCTGGCTTCGATGAACTCAATCCAGAAAACGAACCACCGCGAGAGCGCTTCATTCCCGTCACGCGTTTTGCGCTGCTAGATCGGCTGACGGCCCCGATAGCTTGGTCCTCGGGCCAGTCGCGAGATGCTCGTCGCTTCTTCCGTTATCTCGATCACTGGCGCCGACAGCAATATAACGCGGAGCTGCACGAGCTGGAGGAAACCTACGAACCGTTCAGCCCAGACAGCGATCTTTTGATGACACGTAAGTTCACGCCCGCCGAACGACAGGTCATGCAAAAGCGTATTCTTGAGGGCATGGCTCGCATCCTCGAGCAAGCGAATTACGTACGCATTGACCCTTCAGACGTTGAGCTAATTCTAACGCGTGACTCAGCTTACAATCTCGACTTGCATGTTGATCTCGATGCATTCGAGGAATTGCTCCTCTTTTACCGCGGAGCTTCAAACAAGCGCGACCAGCGCCGTAGGTGGCACAAGTTCTACCGGAAGGAAGAATTCGATATACCGATCTTCCAGCGGCTATTTGTCCTGTTCAAGCTGAAGCCGTTCGAAACGCGAGTGCGCGAGGTCATGCATGCAAAGAAGATTTCTCGCAAAGAGGCCGAGCGCGCCATAAAACGCATACGATCCAAACTGCCGCCTGAGGTGCAGGACGCCAACATTTACATGAAGCTCTTTAAGAATATTCCTAGAAGCGATCTCGAAATGGTCTTTCCCAATACGAAGGTCCGCTTCAGGCTTTTCGACAAGCTGCGACTGGGCGCGACAGCGGGCGGCGGCCTGGGCATAGGTGCTTTTGGCGCAGCCGGCAAGATCGCACTGCTTGTCTCCAATCCAATCGCTGCAGCCGGTGCCATTTTCGGATTGGGCGGCATCGCGATCCGTCAGGCCTTAGCGTTCATGAACCAGAAGCAACGCTATATGGTGGTTATGGCGCAGAACCTCTATTTCCACGCCATGGCCGACAACCGCGGAGTCATGCTCAAGCTTGCGGCGCGAGCCGCCGAGGAAGACGTCAAGGAGGAGATGCTGCTCTACTCTGTATTGGCCAAGGAACCCTCGCGGCGGGAGGACCTGCCGGAAATCGACGTGGCCATCGAGCAATACCTTTCTACCAGCTTTGGCGTGAGCGTGGATTTTGACATCCCCGATGCGCTCCAACGGCTCATTGCCGACGGGATAGTCACAGAACGGTCCGATGGCACGCTATTCACGCTGTCGCCGCGCGACGCAGCCGAGCATATCGACCGCAAGTGGGACGCCTTCCTCGACGAGCTACCAGAGCCGGTGAGCGCTGAGGGGCTCGAGTTTGAGGGCAATCCGTCTGAGGCGGGCACGTGACGATGCGTATCACTACTTTCATGTCGGCCTAGCATATGCTCCCTAGCTCGAAGCTCACAATTGACCCTGTGCAACAAGACGTCGCGCGCTCAGTCTTCGGCGCGCTCCAAGATCTAATAGAACCCGCACCTGGCGCCTTGACGTTGTTCGAAGATGGTCCTGGCGGCTGGCGTGTTGAAGCCTATTACGCGACCCCGCCAAACGCTGCGGCGCTTGCAGCAAGACTAGAGTCCATCTTAGGTCAGCCCTCTCCGCCGATCGATGTTGTTTCGGTACCCGATCTCAATTGGGTGGCAATGTCGCAGGCCGCCCTACGACCGGTGACCGCCGGCCGCTTCGTCATACGCGGTAGTCACGACCGCGGCCGTGTCCCGCATGGGCCAAATACAATCTTAATAGATGCTGCCGAGGCATTCGGCACAGCGCACCACGCGACGACGCTGGGTTGCCTGTTGGCCATCGATCGACTGACGCGAGTGACGTCTTTTCACCGTGTTCTCGACCTTGGCTGCGGGTCGGGCATTCTGGCGATCGCGGCAGCGCGGGCACTGCCCAAAGCAGCGATCTTCGCCACTGATCACGACGTGCAATCCGTCGCCGTAACGGGGCGGAACACGCGCGCCAATGGGGTCAATAAGCGCATAGCTGTGACCAGAGCCCACGCACTCCACCACCAATCGCTGCGACGTGCGGCGCCCTTCGATCTCGTGATCGCAAATATTCTAGCCGGGCCCCTCTGCGCGCTAGCGGCGAACGTGACCGGAGCGCTCTACCGTACTGGAATACTTGTGTTATCTGGCATACTGAACCGGGAAGCAGCAGGTGTTATAGCTACTTATGGAGCGCGGGGTTTTGCCATTAAGGAGCACCGTCGCATTGAGGGCTGGTCTACGTTGACGTTTATCAAGCGATGCTGACTGACAGGCATATTGCCGCCTCACCGCAAAGAGCATAGCGGGGCCCGGAAGGATTTTCCGGCGCACGCCGACGCGCTAAACAGGGTTCCATGTTCCAAACATTCGAAGCTCCAGCCCAACGCAGTGCCAGCGCCGAGCGGATCAAGGAGCTGCGCAAACTCATAGTACAGGCCGGATTAAGCGCCTACCTCGTTCCGCGCGCCGATGAGCACCAGGGTGAGTACGTGCCGCTGTGCGCAGAGCGCCTCAAATGGCTCACGGGATTTTCGGGCTCGGCGGGGCTCGCGATCGTTACTAGAAGGACCGCTGCGCTATTCGTTGACGGCCGCTACACGGTTCAGGCCCGCGCCGAAGTCGACAATGATATATTCGAGCTTTCGAAGCTGCCGCGGGGACGCATCGCGGAATGGCTCAGCAATAACCTCTCCCGCGATCAAATCATCGGTTTCGATCCCAAGCTTCAGACCGTTGCTGAGATCGACCGACTAGAGTCGGCGCTCAAGCCCGCACGCATCACCCTCAAGCCAGTCGCGCGCAACCTTATCGATCGTCTCTGGGGACCAGATCGCCCTGAGCCACCGAAAAAACCCGTAACCGTCCACCAATTGAAGTTGGCTGGCCGCTCGGCGCAGGAGAAGATTGCCGATATACAAAAGCATCTGAAAGCCGACGGTAACGATGCCGCGGTGCTAACACTCAGCGACTCGATCGCCTGGGCGTTCAACATTCGTGGATCAGATATCTCTCACACGCCTGTGTCGCTAGCCTTCGCCATCATCCCGCAAAAAGGCAAGCCCGAGCTATTCATCGCGCCAGAAAAACTTGATCGTGTCGCGCGTGCGCATCTGTCCTTTGCTAAACTCAGCCTACCAGGTGCGCTCGCCGACCGCCTCAAGATGCTCCGCAAAGCCCAGAAGCGTGTGCGCCTCGATCCGAACACTGCGGCCTGGTGGTTCGCCCGCGCCTTGGGCGGCGCACGCCACATCGCAGCAGCCGCCGATCCCTGCCTCGCCCCCAAGGCCGTGAAGAACGCCGCTGAGATCAAGGGTTCGCGCGCCGCACACTTACGCGACGGAGCCGCCGTCGGACGCTTTCTCGCCTGGCTGGATCAACAGGCGCCATCAGGCAGGGTCGACGAGATCGAGGCCGTGCGCCAACTGGAATCGGAACGTCGCGCGACGAACCAGTTGCGCGAGATTAGCTTCGACACCATTTCCGGCAGCGGCTCCAACGGCGCCATCGTGCATTACCGGGTCAACGAGGCGACGAACCGCAAGCTCAGGACTGGAGAGCTGTTCCTCATCGATAGCGGCGGCCAATACCTGGACGGAACCACAGACATCACGCGTACAGTTGCCATCGGCAAACCTACCGAAGAGATGCGCATGCGGTTCACGCTCGTCTTGCAGGGACACGTCGCCATCGCAACCGCCCTCTTTCCGAAAGGTACGCGCGGCATCGACCTCGACCCCCTGGCACGCCGCGCATTATGGGCACACGGCCTCGACTACGACCATGGTACCGGCCATGGCGTCGGCAGTTACCTTTCGGTACACGAGGGCCCGCAGTCTATTTCGCGCGCAGGCTTGGCCGTGTTGGAGCCCGGCATGATCTGCTCAAACGAGCCTGGCTATTACAAAGAAGGCGCGTATGGCATTCGCATCGAGAACTTGGTTCTGGTAACAGAGCCGCAGGCCATGACCGGCGGTGACCGGGAGATGATGGGGTTTGAGACACTAACGCTAGCACCCATCGACCGCCGGCTTATCGTCCGCGACATACTGAGCGCAGAAGAAATTACGTGGCTCAACGCCTACCATGGACGCGTCATGCAGAAAGTTGGCCCGGAGTTGGACGCGGAGCCTCGCGCATGGTTGAAGGCCGCAACGGCCCCGCTTTGAGCTGATATTACGCGAAAAGTAGGCGATTTAATCTGCGGCGTGTGCGGCTACGAGTTCCGGACCCTTCAGCCGCTGACGCACATCCTCCTCAGCCAAACCGAAATCGCTCAAGGCGTAGGTGTGCGTGCCGTGCTTGTCGCTGCGGTTTTCTTGCAACCACTTCGACGCCTTGGCTTCAAGCTCTGGGTCGCGCCGATACCCGAAACGATCATAAATCGATAGCGCCGTTGCGACCGGGTCTGCGACAAGCTCATCAAATTCAACGTGGATTAACTGATTTTTTGGGACGGTCTTTAGCGCGGACTCCCCGGCCTCCTGGCAGCGCTGCGTCATGCCCATCGCGAACTCCACAACTTCGTCGAGATCCACGTCGTCGGAGATCATGCTCCAAGCTACCGCCGTCAAACTGCATAGCGATGGAATGACCTTTACGGGATCGCGGTGCGTATAGACGATACGTGCGTCGGGATAGACGTTTAGCAAATGCTGTAATCCAGAGAGGTGATTGGGACACTTCAGTACCCAGTGCTCACGCCGGTTTAGCCACTGATAAGTTTGCAGCTGCTGCTTGTGCAGCCGGTAGGCATCCAGGTGGTCTTGAGCGCTGAACCCCCGCCAGTAGCTGGGCAGATAGGAGAAATCGAAGCCCGGCGGCATCAGCACATAGGTCCTGAAGATGAGGTAGCACTCCTCGGGATCTGCGACATCTAAGGGATGGATCTTGTCCATGTCGGGCGCGATCCACTTCATGAGCGCTAGCGCACGTTTCGCGCCGTCTATGCGGCCATCGCTGCCATCCTGGCCTGCACCCAACACTTTGGGCAATGGCGCATAGCCTTCCCAAAACGGAAGATATCGGGCACCGGCATGCATACAAAGCAGGCGCTGCAGCAACGTCGTACCCGTACGTGGAAGACCAAGGACGAACAGCGGACGTGTGATCTTCTCGTCGCGAATGTCTGGATGCTCTTCAATGAAATTTTCAAACCTCAAAGAGTTTGTTAGCCCGCGCATAAATTGCCCTTTGACGGCAAGCGCACCGAACAAAGATAGCTTAGCGTCGTTGTTAAATGCGCTCGTTCTTGCTGGTAGCGCTCGTAGGTGCGCTGCGGGCCATTTCGACAACTTGCACTGGCGCTCAGCCGCGGCGATCATCTTTTTCGGCTGCAGACCCGGCCATAGGCCTAACGCCTTGATAATTGGGCCCGCCTTGTTGAACATTTGGATCGGCAACGGTGGGCTAAGGCGGATTCCCGATGGCAATCGTCGCATCAGCAAAAACCTTTACAACGTTGGTATGCGCGCTTTCGATGTTCAAACTAGCACTTTTTTTCAAGCGTGGATCGCGACGTGCGTCTCGCGTCAGCCATAGTTTATTTCTTTCTTAATTGCCGCTCTGAACCAGCTTCAGCCAGGCGCCCTCATCAAGAATGGTGACGCCTAATTCGCGAGCCTTCTTAAGCTTTGAACCGGCGTCGGCGCCAGCCACGACGTAATCGGTTTTCTTCGAAACGGAGCCTGCGACCTTTGCTCCCAGGCGCTCGGCCTGAGCTTTTGCTTCGTTGCGCGTTAGTTTTTCTAGGGTGCCTGTAAAAACAATGGTTTTACCCGTAACCACGGAGGACGCATCGACGGCCTTCAGCGGCTCCGGCGTTACTTCTTTCAAGAGGTCCTCAACAACGCGAACATTGTGCGGCTCGGCAAAAAATTCAGCAATTGCCTCGGCGACAATTTCGCCGATCCCCTCGATGGCCTCAAGTTCCTTAAATGCGTCCGTGTCTTTGCCATTACCAGCTTCGCGCATGGCCACAAGCAAATCGCCCATGGTGCCATAGAAGCGTGCAAGCAAACGTGCAGTCGTCTCGCCCACGTGGCGTATACCAAGTGCGAAAATGAACCGATCAAGCGCGATGTTCCGTCTCGCCGCGATTGCGGAAAACAGATTCTGAGCCGACTTCGCGCCCCAACCCTCACGGGCCTCGAGCTTCGACTTCGCCGTCTCGTCGCGCGCTTGCAGAGTGAATATATCCTCAGGTGATTGGATGATCTTGTCTTCGTAGAAGGTCTCAATGTTCTTTTCGCCCATACCCTCGATGTCGAACGCGTTGCGCGATACAAAATGCTTGAGTCGCTCAACACGCTGCGCCGGGCAAATGAGCCCGCCGGTGCAACGGCGCACCGCATCAATTTTGCCTGTGTTTTGTTTCGTCTCGCGCACGGCGTGGCTGTCGCAAACGGGACAGCGCGTGGGGAAGTGATAAGACTTGGCGCTTTTCGGCCGCTTGCCGACCACAACAGCCACAATTTGGGGAATTACGTCGCCTGCTCGCTGCACGATTACTGTATCGCCTATACGCAGGTCCTTGCGCTTTATCTCGTCCTCGTTATGGAGCGTCGCGTTTGAGACAACCACACCGCCCACGGTGACCGGCTCCAATTTGGCAACAGGCGTAAGCGCTCCCGTGCGCCCCACTTGAATCTCAATGTCATTGAGCGCTGTCGTCGCCTGCTGAGCGGGGAACTTTTGAGCGATGGCCCAACGCGGCGAACGCGAGACGAAGCCTAAACGCTCCTGCAGGTCAAGCCGGTTCACTTTATAGACGATGCCGTCAATGTCGTAGCCAAGTCGGGCCCGTTCTTCTGCGAGCTCATGATAAAAGACAAGAAGCTCTTTGGTCCCATTGCACACCCTTGTCAGGGGGTTTACCGGCAACCCCCATTTTTTGAAGGCGCCATAGACGCCCGACTGCGTGTCGGCTGGAAGCGAAGAGGCCTCGCCCCATGCATAGGCTAGGAAACGTAGCGGTCGCGATGCGGTAACAGCGGGATCGAGTTGGCGTAGCGAACCGGCCGCAGCATTGCGCGGGTTGGCGAAAACCTTGGAACCGGCGGCAGCCTGTTCGGCATTGAGGCTCTCGAACTCCTTGTGTCCCAAATAAATTTCGCCGCGCACATCGATGACATCTGGCGCGTTACGGCCATTCAATTGGCGGGGAACCTCCGCAATAGTCATCACATTGCGCGTTACGTTCTCTCCTTCCACGCCATCACCGCGGGTTGCGGCCTGGGTAAGGCGACCATTCAGGTAGCGCAGCGAAATGGACAGGCCATCGATCTTGGGCTCAGCCGTGAAGGCGAGTGCCTCCTTCGCGTCAATGCCGAGGAAGCGATGGATACGCTCAACAAACTGGGTCACATCCTCATCGTTGAAGGCGTTGGCGAGAGAAAGCATAGGCACGCCGTGGCGCACCTTACCGAAGCCTTCAGCCGGCGCCGCTCCGATGCGCCGAGAGGGACTGTCGGCCCGCACCAGCTTCGGAAATCGCTTCTCGATTTGGTCGTTGCGTTGGCGCAGCGCGTCGTAGTCCGCGTCCGAGACCTCAGGCGCGTCATGGCGATAATAGAGCTCATCGTGATGGCGAATGATGCCGGCTAAATTTTTTAGCTCCGCTCTCGCCTGCGCCTCGCTCAGTTTTTCCACCGAGACCGCGCCAATGTCCTTGTTGCTCATGCGTGAATTCCACTCCCGCTACCGTCAGGAAGCTAGGGCAATTGCGCTAGCAATACCGGAAGGCGGGATGGGGGAAAACCAAAGGCTGGACACTTGCCCAAATATTGCAGCAGCGCATGGCTCGCCCTGCCCAGAACGCGCCGGGGCTATCGTTACAATATCTAGATTGCACGGCTGGTCGGTGCGCTTAGGAGGCGGGGCCACCAAGCGAAAGCGGCGGCAGAGGGCCGGGGGGTCGTTCGGGTAGCGGCTTTTGCGCCGTAGGCGGCGCCTGTGGCGGAGACTCAGGTGTCGGCTCGGTCGGCGGTTGTGCTTTTGGTTCCTGCCCAGGCGTCAAGATCTCGTACATCCACGAGCCACTATTGACCTCCGGCTTCAGGCCCTGCTCCTGCAGCAACGCGAATGAATCCTTGTACCACCGCGAATTTGGGAAGTTGTGACCTAACACGGCGGCCGCGCTTTGTGCTTCCGATGCGATACCAAGCGATAGGTAACTTGCACTCAGACGGTATAGGGCTTCTTCCACGTGCGCAGTCGTCTGATAGCTTACAACAACGGCCTTGAACCGGTTGATCGCAGCTACATAGTTGTCCTGCTTGAGGTAGTAGCGGCCCACCTCCATCTCGGCGGCCGCAAGCGTATCCTCGGCGACCCGGATACGATTGTCGGCCAAGCGCCCATACTTGCTATCCGGATAGCGGGTCTTCAATATCTTGAGCTGCGCAAGCGCCTTGCGCGTCGCGGTTTGATCGCGGTTCGGCTGTCGCATCTGGTCATAATAAGATGACGCAATGATGTGGTGCGCGAGCGGAGCTTCCTTGGTGCCTGGATGCATGGTCGTATACCGCTCTGCCGCCGCTATCGCCTCGGGCAGCTTGCCGGCTTTATAGTAGGAGTAGGCTGACATAACGATAGCGCGGCGAGCTTCCGGCGAATAGGGATGCTCGCGATCGACATCCTCGAATTTCTTTGACGCGTCTTGAAACTTGCCGCTCGACATCAGCGCGTCCGCATCAGCATACATTTTCGTGGGCGCATCGGGGTTCAAAATCTTTGCGGCATCAGATGATGCGCAACCAGCCAGCAAGCCAATACTGAGCGCAAGCGAGCACCACTTGAGCGCGCTCGACACAACGGCCTGGGTTGCTGTTGCTATCCCCTCGTACGGCATGAGCCTGTTTTCGTAATGGCGCTTGCGGCCCAACTGCCACTGTGCGCCCCACCCCTCTCAAGCAACCCATCGGCGGCCCTACCAAAGCAAGCCCGACGAAACGAAGTCATTTACTAGGTTTTGGGCAATGAATGTGGTCCTTGTTGGACTTCTTAGATGGCCCTTCGACTGTATCCATCCAGCAACCACACGTCTCTAGACGCGCTGGCTTCGCACACCAGTCGATAAAACTGGTCGCAACAGCCCCCTATAAAACCGTTAAATTTATTCGCCTGCGGCAACCGCAAGTCCGATATCGACCGGCACGGTATCGCGCACCCGCGGCGCTTGCACCGTCGTCCAAGCATGCGGATCGGCGAACAGTGCCTGAAGCACGGTAGAGTTAAGACGATGACCGCCGCGCACCGAACGATAGGCCGCCAGTAGCGGCAGACCAGCAAGCGAAAGATCTCCAACGGCATCAAGCAACTTGTGGCGCACGAACTCCTGCGGATGACGCAAGCCTTCCCGGTTCATCACCTTATTCTCGCCAATGGCGATAGTATTGGTGAGGTTGGCGCCTAGCGCCAGACCGGCCTTCCAGAGCCGCTCGACATCGCTCATAAAGCCGAACGTACGAGCTTCGCAAATTTCGCTACGGAATACACCGGGGCTCATCTCGCAAGAGAGCCGCTGCCGGCCAATAATCGAACAGGTGAAATTAATTTCAACGTCGAGATGGAAACCTGAATGGGGAAGCAGCTCGCCCCAACTATCACCTTCCTCTACGCGCACTGGCTTGAGGACTTTGATGTACCGACGCGGCGTGGACTGCTCACGAGTCCCGGCGTCATCGACCGCCTCTACGAACGCAGCGGAGCTGCCGTCCATGATGGGCACTTCTTTGCTATCAATCTCGATGATGCAGTTGTCGATAGATAAGCCGCGCAAAGCGGCCAGTAGATGCTCGACTGTGCCCACGGTCACACCGGCGTCATTGCCGAGCACCGTACACAAAGTCAAATTTTTCACGTGGGAGACATTGGCAGGGATCTCGGCGATAACACGGCCACGTTTGGTGACGAGAAAGCGGAGGCCAGTGTCGGCAGCTGCTGGGTGCAATATGACCGAGACTGGCGCTCCGCTGTGCACCCCCGTGCCCGTCAACTCGATCTCACGCGCAATTGTTGTCTGACGCGCGCCGATAAACCGATTCGACATGATGAAGCGTCCCTCGATGCCCATTGGCGATAGCCGCTCAAGAAAGCCTTGGCGCTACCCCACCCCCAATTCGCCGTTCAGATCCCCAACGCGGTTTGTGCTAACCTACTGGAGCGTCTTTTGGGTCTGCGCTCTCAGAAACCCTAGGAACCGTGCGAACAACGTCGTTAACGATAAGAAGATACCCCGAATCACATTTCAGCCAAATCACGGTTTCTTTCATCGTGTTACCGTCGGGCAATACTTCCCACGTTGCGGCGCGGAATCAATGAATCGTTCTACTTGCGTCCACGATTAAAAAACTCGGAGAACTGCTGCTCCTGGTCATGCGCCTGACGCGATCTCGAATCACCTTCTTCTACCGTGTTCGACCAGCCATACTCCTGTGTTGGCGGTCCAGAAGCTAGATCGGGCTCTTCGAGGTGGGGCACACTAGGTTCGGTACTTTGTGTCTCTTCCGCATGCGTGCCGCGCCCCAGAATTCGCTGCAACAACCCCCGGCGCGGCGTTTCCTCGTCCGTGTGCGGATTGGCATTCGCATGACCCTGCGCCGGCTCACCGATTTTGGCGCGAAACTCTCGCTGCGCGACGGGCGGAAAATCCTCGACCGCGGGAATGCGGCGCATGCCGCGTCGAATCTCTGTCGGCGGCCCAGGGCTGAAATCCTGAGTGACCCTCGAAGTTGCATCAGCGCCTTGATGTTGCGGCGGGGGCGGCGGTTGCGCGGGCCGCGAGAGATGCGCCAGACCTTCCTCGATCACGACATCCCCCTCCGTGCGCCAAGCCTCGTGCGCTTGGCTCCTGACACCCTCAAGCGCTCGCGGGTCTGAGGGCGTATCTAATCGTTGATGAGCTCCGGCCTCCACGCCATTCCCGATGGCTTCCGAAAGGCGCCGGCCGAGATTGTCTTTATCTTGGGTTCCGGAGTTATTTTGAGTCTGCATCTCGCCGGCATCCGAAACCTGCGGAATTCTAGGCGGACGCAAATGCGCCTCTGAGGGACTTGTTGTAGGAGTGAAATTTTCGCCCGCTGGCAACATCCCTGAGGCGACGATCGAAACACGCACGCGGTCGCCAAGGTTATCGTCGTAAGTGGCGCCAACGATTATATTCGCTTCTGAGTCGACCTCTTTGCGTATCCTGCTCGCCGCTTCATCCACCTCGTAAAGTGTTAGATCACGCCCCCCAGTGATCGAAAGCAGAAGGCCCCTAGCCCCCCGCAGCGATACTTCATTGAGTAGTGGATTGGCGACGGCATCCTCTGCGGCAAGTGTAGCCCGGCCTTCGCCAGAAGCTTCACCGGTGCCCATCACGGCCGTGCCCATACCGCCCATCACGGTACGAACGTCAGCAAAGTCGAGGTTGATTAAGCCGTCCTTTATGATGAGGTCAACGATACAGGCGACCCCAGAGTAAAGAACCTGATCGGCGAGCACAAAGGCCTCGGCGAACGTGGTCTTCTCGTTGGCGACGCGAAAAAGATTCTGATTGGGAATAACGATCAGTGTATCGACGTGCCTGCGGACTTCCTCTACGCCCACCTCAGCGATGCGCATCCGCCGCGCACCTTCAAAGTGAAATGGCTTCGTCACGATGCCAACTGTTAAAATTCCGATTTCCTTCGCGACGCGAGCAATGACGCCCGCGGCTCCAGTGCCGGTTCCGCCGCCCATACCTGCGGCGATAAAAACCATGTGCGAACCCGCGATTTGCGTACGGATATCGTCGATCGCTTCTTCGGCGGCTGCCTCGCCAATCTCGGGTTTGGAGCCCGCGCCCAATCCTTCGGTGAGTTTTACCCCAAGCTGCAGGCGATGGTCCGCGGTCGACGCGGCGAGCGCTTGCGCGTCGGTATTAGCGACGACAAAATCGACTCCATCGAGACCCGATGAGATCATATTGTTGACTGCGTTGCAGCCAGCTCCGCCGACGCCGATGACGGTGATCCGCGGCTTCAGGTCCGCGAGCTTGGGAAGCTGCAGATTGCTGCTCATTGCACCCCCTCATTCCTGAGCGCCGCTCGATCCAACCGTTTAGGACTTCACCAGCCCTTCGGCCTCAAAGCGTCTAACGCCCCCTCGACTTCTTCCCCACGATGGCTATCAGAACCCACTTTTTAGCCATTGGCCCACACGCTCCAAGTAGCCCGATGCCAGCAAATCGCGATTTTTGTACAATTCGATCTCATCACCACCCGCTGCCGCGACGGCAAGGAGACCTGCAACTGTCGAAAACGCTGGACTGCTAACGCTCTGTCCCATTCCCACGATAGGCTGCGGCCTTGCAATGCGCACCGGCCGTCCCAGACAGTCAGCGGCAAACTCACCCATGCCGACCAACTCACTCGTGCCACCCGTCAGAACAACCCGCTCACCGGCGTAGGCAGATACGCCGCTTCGCTCAATACGTTCTCGTGCCAGCGCCAGCATATTGGCAACCCGCGGACGAATAATTCCAGCAAGATCTGCTTTCGTCATCCGACCCATGGCACCGTCATCTTCGCCCGCGAGCGGATACGAAAAGACTTCATGCTCATCTGAGTGAGCGCTTAGCATTGTGCCATACAACGTCTTGATTCGCTCGGCTTCTGCAAGTGGTGTCTGCAACGCGTATGCGATGTCACAGGATATATGATGGCCGCCCATGTGTGCAGTCGCGGCATGGATGAAGTGGCCCTGCGCAAACACCGCAACCGTCGTGGTGCCGCCACCCATGTCGATGCATGTCACACCGAGTTGGCGTTCCTCTTCACTGGTGGTTGCGAGCGCACTGGCATAGGGAGCCGGCACCAGCGCGGATGCAGACAGATAGCAACGCTCAATAACATGCAACAGATTGCGAATCGGGGCCTCGTCGGCTGCCACAGCATGCAAATTACACGTCATTCGTCCGGCCGCCATGCCCCGCGGATTGCTTGTGTCGGTTGCATTGTCCAGACGGAAACCAATCCGGTTGAGGTGAACAAGCAGGCGCTCGTCACGCTCGGCCCATGAACGCGCGCCGCTCATCACTCGGTCGATATCGCGCTCATCAACGATACCAGTGTCGATGTCCACCGACGCTGAGAAGTTTAAGGATTGCAACCTACCGCAAGAGACGGAGACTAAGATCTCCTCTAGTGTGACTTGCGCCTTGCGCTCGGCTTGAGCAATTGTAGCGCGAATAGCGGACTCAGCCTCGGCCAAATCGGTGATGACGCCCGATTTCAATCCTCGCGAACGCTGATGGCCGACGCCGAGGACGCGCGCATGCTTCATATAGCGGTGACCATTTTGCCCCGCCGGCACAAGCTCGGCGATAAGACACGCTATCTTGTTGGTCCCCACATCGAGCAAACCAACGATTTCACCCCCCCTCCGCTCGATCTGGTTCCGACTAAGCATTTTCAAGACCTCAACTCGAATGGGCGGAGAATGTTGCAGGTGCGCCATGTTTGTCGGGACGCACGGTGATGCGGCCGCGACTGCGCAAATCGACGATCACATCGCGACCGGAAAGGAGTTTGCCGAGATCTGCGAGCGAAGAAAGCGCCTGGAACGCCATCGCCTCCCGGTCCGCCCCAAGGTGAACTGTCACCCCGTTCGTCAGCCGTAACGTCCAGCGGCGCACACCGATGCGCTCTGCCATCTCAAAGCGCTTCGCAATGGTGGGGTAGAGCGCCACGAGATCGAGAAGCGCTTTGGCTTCGCTTGCCGCACCTTGTCCTGCCACGCGTGGAAGACCGCGGTGTGTGCCTGGCCTCACTGCGCTGAGCACACGCCCAGTGTTGTCGATGAGGTATTCGCGCTCATCGCGAATCCACAGCGCTGCGGGCTTGCGTTCCGTCACATGGACCTTAAGAGAGCCAGGAAAAATACGACTAATTGTTGCCGTTTTGATCCAGGGCAATCGCTCTATTCTTTGGCGGGCAGCGCGGCTATCGAGGCTCAATAGAGAGCGGACGCTAGCCAGGTCGATTGCATCGAAGATGTCGGCATCCGGCGTCAAGCGATGCCCGCTCACCGACACCTGATCGATCCGCAGCCCTGTCCAATAAAGAACCTTGTCGGCTTCCGGAAGAAACGGCGCCTCGGCGCTCATGAGCCTACCGCCGTCAGTCAAAACGCTGAGTGCAAATGCGCCCGATAGCCCTGCAAAAACGGCGAAGCCGAGCTTGCGTCCATAGGAGCGACGGTGCGGCAGCGAAGGGCGTCGCTTCTTGGCGCCAACCGCTATGGACGTATTCGATGAGACTGGAATTAGGCTGATGCGGGAGGTTAGGCCAGGTTGCCGCGTGGCTTGCGCCCGCCCATAATATCCAACATCAACCCCTACCTGTTGCAACTCGCGTCCTCAATCATCCAACGTACGAGCTCGCCAAAGGACCAGCCCGCATATTCCGCCATTTCCGGCACCAGCGACGTCTCTGTCATTCCGGGCTGGGTGTTAATCTCGAGACAAACGATTTCGCCCGACCCGGCTTCGTCGTAACGAAAGTCTGCCCGCGCTACGCCGCGGCAACCCAGCGCCCTGTTGGCCTCAAGTGTGTATTTCCGGACCAATTGGTAAACATCCGGTAAAAGATTGGCAGGTAATACGTGCTGTGATCCGCCGGGAGCGTACTTTGCCTCGTAATCGTAGAAATCGAGACCTTTGAGGGGTAGGATTTCGATTACCTCGGTAACAAAGTCACCGATCACTGCACAGGTGAGTTCGCGCCCGGGAATGTAGCGCTCAATCATTATATATTCGTCCAGGCCGCCGCCCTCCGCGATTAATTCGGGTGGCCCTTTGCTGCTCTCCCCGACGATGATGACACCTACGCTGGAGCCTTCGCCAAGCGGCTTGACGACGTAAGGCGGCGCCATAACGTGGCGACTCAACGCCTCATTGCGCGTTACCACCTCAGCACCCGCCACTGGCACACCGGCAGTACGCAAGACATCTTTTGCGCGCTCCTTGTGCATGGCGAGGGCGGAGGCGAGAACGCCGGAGTGCGTATAGGGAATGGCGAGGCATTCCAGAAGACCTTGGACGCAGCCATCCTCGCCTAAGCGACCGTGCAGCGCATTAAAACAAACCTCAGGCGCCGCCTCCGTAAGTCTTGCAGCAATGTCCCGACCCACGTCAATCGCAGAGACGCGATAGCCCTCGTCCACGAGCGCGGCGGCAACGGCTTTGCCGGAACTGAGGCTTATCTCGCGCTCAGCAGACCAGCCGCCCATGAGCACGGCAACGTGGTCGCGCTTACGCGGCGGCACTCGTCCGATCATGAGAAGGCGACCTCCGCCAGCGCTTCACCGGAAGGACGTCCGGGCTTAGGCAGCCCGATTCGAATTATCTCCCACTGTAAAGTTACACCCGACTTCGCCTTGACACGCGCCCGCACGGTTTCCCCCAGCCGCTCAATGTCCTCGGCGCTCGCGCCGCCTTCGTTGATAAGAAAGTTGCAGTGCTTATCCGATACCTTGGCGCCACCCAAACTTAGCCCACGGCAGCCGGCCTGTTCGACGAGTTGCCACGCACTAGCATCCGTCGGATTCTTGAACGTTGAGCCCCCAGTTCGCTCTCGGATAGGTTGGTGTTTCTCGCGGTAGTCGGCCACCTCCTCCATCTCGCGCAATATTTCGACCGAGTTACCCGATACTCCTTGGAAAAGCGCCTGTGTCAGGATGAAGTCTTGAGGCACGCTCGAATGGCGATAGCTAAACCCCATGTCAGCCAACGAGAGCGTATGAATGTTACCCTCGCGATCTACGGCGCGCGCTTCTAGGAGAACATCCTTGGTTTCCGATCCGTGCGCCCCGGCGTTCATGCGCAATGCCCCACCGATTGAACCGGGAATGCCCCTGTAGAATGCAAGGCCGGCTATTCCGGCTTCGGCAGCCGCGCGCGCAACCTTCACGTCAGGTACTGCTGTACCAGCGCGAATGCGGTGGCACGGTTCGGCGCTCACACCGGCAAATCCACGGCCCAAACGAATTACGACCCCAGGCAGTCCACCGTCGCGCACTAGAAGGTTGGAGCCGAGGCCAATCACCGTCACCGGCAAGTCGCGCGGAACTCCTTTGAGTAGGCAAGCAAGATCAGCTTCGTCTGTCGGTGAAAAGAGCACCTGTGCCGGACCACCGACTCGAAACCACGTGATGTCGGACAGTGGTGCATTGGCCGTTAGATGCCCCTTAAGATCGGGCAGCTTCTCTTTGAGGTCGGCAGTGATATCAGTGAAGGTCACGAGGTACCTCCGGCGTGTTGCTCTATAACGCGCCTCGGGCGCAATCCGTCACAGTATGTCTCAGGGGCGCTTTATCATAGTGCGCCTCCGGCGCGACGCGGCTCTTCCGCGCCGAGCCAATCGGGCAACCCATGCGCCCACTCCGTCGACACCCCAGCACCAACACAAACAACTGAATCGCCGGGCCGCACGCTGCGGCGTAGCAACGGAATGAGTTCGCGCGGGCTATCAATCGCGATAACCGACGGATGTCCGCTTCTGCGAATACCCTCGGCCACCGTATTCTGGTCGATTCCATCGATAGGCTGTTCGCCCGCCGCGTAGAGCGGCGCGACAATGACGTTGTCGGCATCGCGGAAACTTGCACAGAAATCGCCAAAAAGATCGCGTACACGTGTGTAGCGATGCGGCTCAAACACGGCAATCAAGCGTCCGCGAGCACTGCAGCGCGCAGCCCCTAGCACGGCGCTGATTTCGGCTGGGTGATGGGCATAATCGTCATAGATTGCAGCGCCGTTCCACATTCCGGCCAACTCGTAACGGCGCTTGACGCCGGTGAATTTCTCGAGGCTCTTTTGAATAGCTTCATCGGAAATGCCAGCCTCGCTCGCGACTGCAATCGCGGCAAGTGCATTGAGTGCGTTGTGCTCACCTGGGAGCGGCATGTTCCAGCCGCTGATTCTACGCTCACCACCGCGTACACGCTGGCCAAGTTTGGCGTCAATCAAAACGCGGTGTCCCTCGTACCGCAAGCCTTTGAGCATAAGGTCAGCACCATGAGTAGCGCCATAGGTGAGAAGCCGACGACCGTCCCTGCGCAGCTCCATCCGTTCGACCATGTCGCGGACGACGGGGTGATCGATGCACGCTAGAGCAAGTCCATAGAAGGGTATGTTGCGCAAGAACGTCTCAAACTCCCGGTGCATATTTTCGATCGTTTTAAAGTGATCAAGGTGCTCCGGATCAATACTGGTCACAATGCCAATCTCGGTCGGCAGCCGCACGAACGTTCCATCGGACTCGTCTGCCTCCACGATCATCCAACGGCCGTTTCCTAATCGCGCGTTTGAGCCCCAATCATTAATGATGCCACCGGAAATGACGGTGGGATCGAGCCCGCTCTCAGAAAAGATGTGGGCGATGAGTGATGTCGTCGTCGTCTTGCCGTGCGTACCGGTCACTGAGACTGTGGAATAGAGCCGCATCAGCTCTGCCAGCATCTCAGCCCGGCGGATGACAGGTAGACCTCTTGCGCGGGCCGCTTGCAGCTCTGGATTGCTGCTCTTGATCGCACTCGAAATCACTATCGAGCGCGCGCCAACAAGATTCACCGGATCGTGCCCTATGAAAACGCGGACGCCGTTGGCGCGCAGGCGGCGAACGTTGGCACTGTCCTTTTGATCGCTGCCCTGGACCGAATAGCCCTTCTCAAGCAGGATCTCGGCAATGGCGCTCATTCCAATGCCGCCAATGCCGATGATATGAAAAGTCCCGATCTCGCGGGGCATCTGCATGGCTGTCGCTCCCCTGCTCCCAATTGCCGTTGATTAAAGCCGACAGTTTCGTGGCTGGCTCATGACAGCAACTAGCTCAGCTGTTGCCTGCCCCCAAAATCAGCTCCTCTACTAGGTCGGCCAGCCGTACCACCGCATCGGGCCTTCCCAGGCTCTTGGCAGCCGTGGCCGCTGCGGTAAGGCTACCCGAGTCCGCCAACAGTGTCTCAATTTCGCGCCGGAGACGCTGTGGCGAGACATTCTTCTGCTCGATACACCAAGCCGCGCCCGATTCTGCAAGCCTGATTGCGTTCTGGAGCTGATCATTGTCGAGCGCATGCGGCAATGGAACCAGGATTGACGGGCGACCGATGGCCGTGAGCTCGGCAGTCGTAGAGGCCCCAGAACGCGCGATGACGAGGTGTGCACTCGCCATTTGCTGGGGCAAATCGCGAAAGAAGGGAGAAACCTCGGCAGAGATACCGATCTCTCTATAGGTCGCAACGACACCGTCTAGATCCTCCTCACGTGCTTGCTGCACAACACGAAGACGTGCGCGTATGTCCTCTGGTAGCAATGCCAGCGAAGGCGGCACCGCCTCGGAAAAGAAGCGCGCGCCTTGGCTGCCACCGAAAACAAGTAGTGCGATCTCACCGTGCTTGCCCGGCGCCGAATAGGGACGGGTTGCGGCGTCGATGACGGCTGAGCGAACCGGGTTCCCAGTGAAGCGCGTCTTAGCGGTCAACTCCTCACCCAAAAACCTCGTCGACTCAAACGACGTGGCAATGCGGCTAACGCGCTTAGCCAATATGCGGTTTGCACGCCCTAAAACGGCATTCTGCTCGTGCAAAGCAGTTGGAATACCTCGAACGGTCGCTGCCATGAGGGGCGGGAACGTCGGATAGCCACCAAAGCCGATCACGGCCTTGGGCTTGATCTTTCCAAGTAGTTGGTGGGCCACCATAAGCCCGCGCCCGAGCATCAATGCGGTGTGCACCGCCTTAAAGAGAGACCTGCCGCTGAACGTCGCGGCCGGCACCCGATAAAGGTTGCGTGCAGGAAAGTCTGTTCCATAGCGGTCGCCTCGCATATCGGTCACGAGATCCACGCTACAACCACGGCCCGCAAGCTCCTCAGCGAGTGCTTGCGCGGGAAACAGGTGCCCGCCCGTGCCGCCCGCTGCGAGCACGACAGATGCCTCCACTATCGTCACTTTGGTATCTGCCTTATTGACTGCTGCTCGGAAACTGTAGGCGCCAATCGTGGCTTCTTGAGCCGCGAAGGGTCCGGCCTGTGGCGCGTGAGAGCGAGCAGCATTCCAAGCGTGATCGAGACCGCAATCATCGAGGAACCGCCCGCCGAAATGAAGGGTAATGTGATGCCCTTGGCCGGCAACAATCCAACGTTTACCCCCATATTGATTAGCGCCTGTAGCCCGAATAGCAGGGCAAGGCCCTGAATGGATAGGCGCGTTGCGCGATCCGGTTCCCGTGCCGCAGCTCTGAGGGCCCGCATGACGACGAAGGCGAACAGACCAAGCAGAGCCAGACACGCAACAACGCCATACTCCTCAGCTACCACGGCAAAGATAAAATCGTTGTGAGCGTCGGGCAGCACCGTCTTAATGGTCCCTTCGCCCGGCCCGCGGCCCAAAAAACCGCCTTCAGAAAACGATTGAATCGCGCGATCAACCTGCGAGTTATCGCCAGGCGTCCGCGCGATGAACCGATCGAAGCGCAGGCGCACGTGATTGAATGTCACGTAAGCGAACACCGATCCAAGCGCGCCACAGACACCGACGATCAGTGCACCAAGCAGGGGCTGCCCCGATAGATAATAGAGCGCACCCCACACCATAACTATAAGCAGCATCTGCCCCACATCGGGTTCGGCCAGCAACAGCCCAACCATGAGCAAGACAAGAAAGATTGCGAAAGGAATGGCTGGCATTTCGCTGCTACTGTGGCTTTCGGCAAAGAGCCAGGCCGACAAAACAACGAATGCTGGCTTGGCGAATTCCGAAGGTTGCAGCGAGTATCCGAAAAGTGAGAGCCAGCGGCGGGCACCTTGGATTTCGGGGCCGATAAAGTGCACGGCAATCATGCCGGCGACAGCGGCAATAAATAGCGCCAGCGCAAAGCGGCGCACGGCTAGAGGCGAGAATAGCGAAACTACCAGCATGATTGCTACTCCTGCGGCGGAAAAGATCACATGCCGTTCAACGAAGTAGAACGTCGGAAAGCCTTTCTTGATGGCAACAGCGGGACTCGCGGCAAGCGATAAAACCAATCCTGCTCCGACGATCGCTAAGATCGCACCTAGCAGAACGTGGTCTACGGTGAACCACCAGTCGGCAACACGGCTTCTATCGGCGCGTGAAACCCTCATGCAGCCCTCGTCTTGAGCGCAATGCCGGGCAACGCGGCAACGAGATCCCGGAAGGCTTCACCGCGCAGCTCAAAATTCGAGTATTGATCAAACGATGCACAGGCAGGCGATAAGAGTACAACTTTCTCAGCCGCGGTGCTGGCCGCAGAGTCGCGCGCAGCCGCTGCCACCGCAACGTCAAGCGTGCCGCTGCGCTCGAATGGCACCTTTCCGTCAAGCGTCGAGGCAAATTCGTCCGTCGCTTCGCCGATCAGATACGCTTTTGCAATACGGGGAAAGTAGGCCTCAAGGCCAGTGATGCCGCCGTCCTTCGCCTTGCCCCCAAGGATCCAGTAGACATCGCTGGGAAATGAAAGCAGTGCCTTCTGAGCAGAATCCGCATTCGTCGCCTTCGAGTCATTGATGAAGAGCGTGCGGCCCAATTTCCCGAGCTCTTCCATACGGTGCGCCAGCCCTGGGAAACCCCTTATATGCCGGGCGAATTGTTCCTTCTCCACCGGACTGGGAAGCAACAGGAGCGCGGCAGCGGCGGCGCAAGCATTCTCAGCATTGTGCGCACCACGCAACGAGCCAATACCAATAAGTTCCGCAACTTCCGTAGCTTTTCCGTTTTCGTTCAGGACAACCCGCGCGCCATCAATGCCAACCTCGCATTGGGAGCCCGGCTCCGCGGAAATCCTGAAGATTGTCTGCGGGCCTTTACCGCGAGTACCCGCCCGCAAATCGTCTGCGATCGCGCGACAATAGTGATCATCGACCCCGATGACCGCCCGCTTCGCGCCCCACGGCAATCGCGCTTTTACTGCGGCGTAGTTTTCAATAGTGCCATGGCGATCGAGATGATCGGGCGTGATATTCAACAGAACGCCAACCGTCGCATCGAGGCTCGGCGCCAAATCGATCTGATAGGACGAGCACTCAACGACATAATGGCGTCCCGGCGCAAATGGCTGAAGCAGCAGCAGTGCAGTACCGATGTTGCCGCCCACCTCAACGTCGCGGCCAGCTGCGCGCAGAATGTGCGCAATAAGCGCGGTGGTCGTGGATTTGCCGTTCGTGCCAGTGATGGCGATGACCGGTACATCGAATGGTTGAATACGCCGCTCGCGCGCAAAAAGCTCCAGATCGCCGATTACCTCGACCCCGGCGAGCTTCGCTGCCCTAACCGCCCAATGAGGTTCGGGATGGGTGAGCGGCACGCCGGGCGCCAACACCAGGGCGCTGAAGGTGGCCCAATTCGCCTCTCGCAAATCCACGATGGGAATACCGGCGGCGGCGGCCGCCTTGCGGCTTGCCTCGTTGTCATCCCAGGCTGCAACTTTCGCGCCGCCCTCGAGCAGGGCTTGCGTGGTGGCGATACCCGAAGTGCCGAGGCCGAAGACCGCGACAAGCTTACCTGCCCAGGTTGTTATGCGAATCATGCAGGGAATCTAACGCAATTCACTAAAGGCCAAACCTAGATCAGCGCAGCTTCAGTGTCGCCAGCCCAATTAGGGCCAGCACAACGGAAATGATCCAAAAACGCACAACGACCGTCGATTCCTGCCAACCCTGCTGTTCGTAGTGGTGGTGCAGCGGCGCCATTCTGAACACTCGTCGGCCTGTCATTTTATACGAGGCGACCTGAATTATCACCGAAAGCGTCTCCAGCACGAATAGGCCGCCGACTATTGCAAGTACGATTTCGTGCTTCGTCGCGACTGCTATGGCACCCAGCGCGCCACCCAGGGCGAGCGAACCTGTGTCGCCCATGAAGATCATAGCCGGTGGCGCATTGAACCAGAGAAAGCCGAGCCCTGCGCCGATCAGTGCAGCGCAAATGATGGATAGCTCGCCTGTACCTGCCACGTAGTGAATCTGTAGATACTGAGCGAACTTCGCGTTGCCGATCAGATACGCGATTAGGCCGAAGGTGGCCGCAGCGATCATCACGGGCACGATCGCAAGTCCGTCAAGTCCATCGGTGAGGTTAACTGCGTTGCCGGCCCCCGCAATCACGAGCACGCCAAGGAGTATAAAGAACGGTCCCAGGTGAAATACTAGGTTCTTGAAGAAGGGAAGGGTGAGCACGCCCGATACTTCAGGCGGGCCAAGCCACATCACACACGCCGTGGCGATCGCTGCCACTAAGATCTCAACGCCGAGCCGCACGCGGCTCGAGAAGCCAGACGTAGTACGTCGCGTCACCTTCAAGTAGTCATCGTAAAACCCAACGCCCCCATAAGCGAGGGTAACGCCCAGAACGATCCAGATGTAAGGGTTGCTGAGATTCGCCCACAGTAGCGTTGAGACGGTCACGCCGGCGAGGATCATTAGGCCACCCATCGTTGGCGTGCCCGTCTTCAGAAGATGGGTCTCAGGTCCATCATCGCGGATCGGCTGACCTCTGCCCTGCTTCACGCGCAATAGATCGATAATGCCGGGGCCAAACAACATCACAAAGATCAGCGCTGTGAAGATCGCCCCGCCCGCGCGAAAGGTTATATATTTAAAAACATTCAGCACCCCAATCTGGTCGCTGAAGTTTACGAGCTCATAGAGCATCCCTCACCCTCCAATGGTGCCCATCGCAGCGACTAAGCGCCCCGGTCCACCACTACACAATCTTTTTCACCACTGCGCATCAGAACGTCTACGAGAAGCGCCATACGCGATCCAAGAGACCCTTTGATCATCACCACGTCGCCGCCGCGTACTGTTGAGACAAGCGCGGCCCTAATACCATCCGACGTATTGGCCCACTGTCCCTGCTGTTCCCGCGGAAGAACCTGAAACAAGCGGTGCATATGGGGGCCACAGGCAAAGACTAGATCAGCCTCGGCGGCCTCAACTGCTTCCTTCAAGTCCTCGTGCAGGCGGCCCGCTTTCTCGCCCAATTCGAGCATGTCACCGAGAACGGCGATACGGCGCGGATATTGTTTGCGCGGCACGGTTGCCAGGGCGGCAAGAGCCGAGCGCATCGATGCCGGATTGGCATTGTAGCTCTCATCGACAAGCAGAACCGCGCCATCTTTGCGTCTCACCTGAGTGCGCGCTCCGCGGCCCTTGGATGCCTTGATGTCGAAAAGCGCGCCCACCGCACTCTCGACGTCAACATCCAGCGCGACGAGTGCAGCAACAACAGCAAGAGAATTCTGCGCGATGTGTGCTCCCGGCGCGCCTAATCGATAGGCGACGCGCTTCTGTCCAAACCGCACGACAACATCGGAGCCTTCAGTTCGCAATGTCAAGTTTTCGAGACGCACGTCCGCCGCCTTATTATGACCAAAGGAAATGACACGGGCGCCGCGCCTTCGCGCGCGCTGATCTAGAAGCGCGAAGAACGCATTGTCACGATTGAGAACCGCCGTGCCGCTTGGCTCCAGCCCTGACAAGATCTCCGCCTTGGCCTCTGCAATGGCTGTGATAGAGTCGAAGAATTGTAGATGGACCGGCTCTACCGTAGTGATGATAGCAACGTGCGGGCGTACGAGCTTAGTGAGTGGCGTGATCTCACCCGCGTGGTTCATGCCAACTTCAAACACTCCGTAGCGTGAGTCTGCTGGCATACGCGCTAGCGTCAGCGGTACACCCCAATGATTGTTGAAGGACTTTTCGGCCGCATGCGTCTTACCCAAGCGGGCAAGACACTCGCGCAAAGCCTCCTTGGTGCCTGTCTTGCCGACACTGCCTGTGACTGCCGCGATGCGTGCATTGCTGCGCGCGCGTGCCGCTCTTGCAATCGCCTCCAAGCCCTTGAGTGGATCATCGACACGGAGGAGAGCGCCATCCGACGGCATGCGCGTGTAGCCATTTCTAACAATGGCCGCACATGCACCGCGCTCGAACGCTGCTGCAACAAACTCGTGGCCGTCGCGTTTGTCTGTTAGCGCAACGAACACCTCACCCACCGCAATCGACCGCGTATCGAAGGAAAAACCCTTTACGGGAACGGACGGCGTCCCATCCGCAACGCCACCCGCAGCGTTCACCAGTTCCTGCCACGTCCACAATGCTTCGGTCATTCCGTTAGGCGCGCTCCAGCGCTTTGCGCAGTTCTTCATGATCTGAAAACGGGAGCACCTTACCACCCACGATCTGACCAGTTTCGTGACCTTTTCCCGCCACCACGAGCACATCGCCCTCGCTCATCATGGCGACGCCCGCACCGATGGCTTCGGCACGATCGCCGATTTCCTGCGCCCCAACCGCTGTCGTCAGGATCTCCGCGCGGATCGCCTCCGGTTTCTCACTGCGTGGATTGTCGTCAGTGATGATCACCGCGTCCGCGTTATCGACCGCTATTTGACCCATCAGCGACCGTTTGCCCTTGTCGCGATCGCCACCACACCCAAGCACGCAGATAAGCTTTCCCGTCACGAACGGGCGCAATGCAGCAAGCATCGCGGCGAGGGCCTCGGGCTTGTGCGCATAGTCGACAGCCGCGAGACCGCCGCGCGCCTCGCCCACGATCTCCAACCGCCCCCTTACACCTTCAATGCCTTGCAGTGCGGGCAGCACGCGGCCCGCCGGCTCTCCCGTAGCTACCGCGAGGCCTGCCGCAACCAGCGCGTTGGAGGCCTGGTATTCGCCGAGCAGGGGCAAACGAAGATCAAATGACCTCCCATCATGCGCCACAGACAACCGCTGCGCGAAGCCTTCGCGCGTCAACCGCTCCAATTCTAGGATGTCGCCCTTGCGCCCAACTGTAAGCACCTTGCGGCCATTATCCCGTGCCGTCCTTATGACCTCCTCGGCACCCACGCCGTCGGCGTTCACAACGGCGGTTGCGCCCTCAGGCAACAGTTCGGCAAAGAGACGCAACTTGGCAGCAAAGTAGGAGTCCATCGTCGGATGATAGTCAAGGTGATCGCGGCCCAGATTGGTGAAGGCTGCCGCCTTGAGCGCAACACCGTCAAGACGGTATTGATCAAGGCCATGAGAGGACGCCTCGAATGCAACGTGGGTCACGCCATCATCCGCAAGCTCAGCCAGCGTTTCGTGAAGCGCAACCGGGTCAGGCGTCGTCAAAGAGCCGCAGATGCCGCCTCCCGGTTTTACTAGGCCTATGGTGCCGATTGAGGCAGCCTTGTACCCAAGCTTCGCGAAGATCTGCCGCGTAAACTCCGCCACCGACGTCTTACCGCTCGTTCCGGTCACTGCAACGGCAGTCTCCGGCTGCAAGCCGCAAAAACACGCAGCCATAAGAGCCAATTCGCGACGCGGCTCGCGCACACGCACAACTGGAACCTGTCCAATGTTGAGGGTGTCAACGTTCTCGCTGACGAGCACCGCGATCGCGCCCTTGGATACTGCATCTTCAATGAAGCGCGCGCCGTCCACCTTGGTGCCTGCAATCGCTACAAAAACGAATCCTGGTCGAACATGGCGGCTATCGGCCGTCACACCAGTGACCCGCACGCTCCCAGCAGCATCGGGAAGCTGCACGTCGGGTCCGAAAAGCGAAGAAAGAAGCATTCTGCTTAAGTCCGCGTTAGGCGACGCGTCACCGTCGTTTCATATTTGGCGAGGACTGCGACGTCAAACGCCCGACTAAATTATCCAGCTGCGGCTTTGGAGGTTGGCAGAAGGCCTAACAGCGGCCCGATGCGCCTAATAATGTGGCCGGCCGTTGGAGCAGCATTCCTGCCAGCGAGCACCTTCCCCCCTGATTCCTCGGTACCCGTAGGCTCGAAGAGCAACACAAACACCAGGTATTTCGGCTTATTCATTGGAAAGGCTGCAAGGAACGACGAAATAACCGCATCCTTTTTATAGCCTCCGGCTCCTGGAATCTCCGCCGTGCCTGTCTTGCCCCCCACGGGATACCCCAAAACTTTTGCCCGCTTGCCGGTACCTGCTGGATCCGTGACGTTGCGGAGCATGATCGTGCGGATGTCACGACTAGTTACCGACTTGATTAGCCGCTCATTGGCATCTGTGGCGTTAGGCTGGCGCTTTACGAACGTCGGAAGTACGCGCTTACCGCCGTTGAGGAGCGTCGCTGCGGCGGATGCAAATTGGAGTGGGGCCACCGCAATCCCGTGGCCGTAGGACGTAGTTATTATCTCCGTCTCCCCCCACTGATTGGGAACTTGTGGAGCAGCGATAGGCCCGATTTCGGTCTTTATAGGATCGAGGAGCCGCAGCCTTTCGAAGAATTCACGAGAGCGCTGCGCGCCGGCCTCAAGGGCCAGCACACCTGCACCGACGTTAGACGACCGAATGAAGATGTCCGCCACCGACAATGGCCGGCCAGCCGGATGCAGATCGCGGATAGTGAAGCGACCAGCGGTCAGCGGCGCGCGCACATCGACCATTGTGTCGAGAGAGACGACCGCATTCTCAAGTGCCATTGCTACAGTAACAATTTTAAAGACTGACCCGAGCTCGAATGTGCTGTTGGCGACTTTATCGATGCGCTCGGGATCTAGACTCATAGTCGGTCGCGCCGGATCGACATCGGGAAGCGATGCTGAGGCCAAGACTTCTCCCGTATCGATGTCGAGCACAATGCCGGCCGCCCCGCGCGATCCGAACCGGCGCATCGCGATGGCAAGTTCGTCTTCAACCGCGTACTGCACCCCGATATCCAGCGACAGACGCGCAGGCGCTTGCTCAGCCAGAGTTGCACCGTGAACGGCTTCAACGCCGACTACCTCGTCGATATAGCGCTCAAAACCGGTAGTGCCCTTATTGTCGATGTTGACGTGACCCAGCACATGTCCGGCGAGTGGACCACCGGGATAAGCTCGCCGTAGTTCTGGTCGGAAGGCAAGTCCGGGCAATCCGAGATTGTGAATGCGCTGCGCCATCTTGGGCGATAGGCCACGTCGGATCCACACGAAGCGGCGGTTACGGTCAGAAAGGTTCTTGCGCAGCTCAGCCTGATTGATGTTGGGCAAAATAACGGCCAGCTTTTCGACTACCTCGTCGCGATCGAGAACGCGCGCAGGATCGGCGAACAGAGACTGTTTCTTCACGTCGGTCGCAAGCAACCGACCGTGACGATCCACAATATCAGGCCGCGCGAAACTCTCTCCAATGGTCGCGGTCATCGAAGACGTAATACTAAATTGGCTCGACAGGGCGAGATGGACGAGCTGTCCCGCAATCGCCATGAAGGCAATTGTTATGGCCAACGTGGCAACAAGCGTGCGCATCCTGCCGCTCTGCACCGCTTCACCCGGCTTACCCCGAGGCCACTGCGCTGTTGCACGTCCTAGCTGCTTTATGGTGACAGAACGCACCATCTCACTCGGCCCTCGATGTGCGCGCTGAGCGCGGAGCAGCAGTGGAGAACACGTCCGCCATAGCTTCGTCCGGGCCGGCAAACAACTGGCGCTCGGTTGCCGGACGAAGGCCCTGCGCCCTAGCCAGCGATTCGATGCGGTCGGGCCGGGCAAGATGCGCACGCTCCGCCTTTAACACGGCGATGTCATTTCGTGCTTTCTTGATTGCGCGCTCCTTGGCCAGCATGCGCCGCTCGAGCTGACGCGTGTCGTAGTTGATGCCGTAAAGAGCAAATGCGCTTGCAAGCGCAAGGGCAAGGGCAGCAAGAATGTGCAGACGCATCGGCGGTGGCCCTCCCGCACAAGGTGTTGCTATTCCACGATCGAGGACAAGCTTAGCTGTGCCACATCAAGCGGCCATGCAGGGGCTTCCGTGCGTACAGCGGCTCGCAAGCGTGCCGATCTGGCGCGCGGGTTCACCTCGAGTTCTCCTTTAGAAGGAGTTAACGGACGGGGGTTAAGAATCCGAAAACTTGGTAGTTGGTATTTTATCAATTGCTCCGGCAAGTGGCGTGAGCCCCTGATCTTCTTTCCCGAGCGCCCACTCAAGAAGCGTTTCACGATGCGGTCTTCGAGCGAGTGAAACGTGACCGCCACCAGTCGGCCACCGGGCTTCAAACACCGTTCGGCCGCACTGAGACCTTGCGCCAGCTCACCGAGTTCATCGTTCACGTAGATGCGCAGCGCCTGGAAAGTTCGCGTTGCGGGATGGCGCCCGTCGACCTTGCGACCGCCGAACACGCTTGAAACAACCTCGGCCAGCATTCGTGTCGTCTGCAATGGCGCTGAAGCGCGCGCGGCAGTAATCGCACGCGCGATTGCGCGCGAACGGCGCTCCTCGCCTAACACGTAGATGATGTGAGCAAGCGTTTCCTCGTCGGTTGCGTTGACAACATCGGCCGCGGAGCGCCCTGCCGATGACATGCGCATGTCGAGCGGACCGTCCGACTGAAAGGAAAAGCCTCGTTCAGGATCGTCAAGTTGCATCGACGAGACGCCGATATCGAGCACGACGCCATCGACACGATCAAGACCTCGCGCTTCCGCTACAGCATCCATCATGCTGAAACGCGCCTCAACAAGGCTCAACCGGTCAACGAATTCCCCGCAAATGGCTTGCGCGTTCTTAATCGCACTTGGATCTCGATCAAGCGCCAACACTCGGCAGCCGGCAGCCCTTAGGATAGCGCAAGTGTAGCCGCCCGCGCCGAACGTCCCATCAATGTAGGTTTCCCCGTCGCTCGGGGACAGGCTTCCCAGAACCTCGGAAAGCAGCACGGGGATGTGACACGTGCGCTCCGGCTCAGTGGAGGAGATCCCTGGCCACGTGCGCCGCCCAATCATCCCCGTGCTCCTCCATTACCGCCGTCCTCCGAGGAGGAATGGCGGCTCCCCGCCTTGAAGAGTTTGCGAGTGTGCTGCACCTTTTCGCGCGCGCGCGCGCGCCGTTCGGCGAAGCTGCTGGGCTCCCACATTTGAAACTTGTCACCAAGGCCGACAAATGTGACTTGGGTTGTGAGCCCGGCGTGCGTGCGAAGACTTTCAGGAAGGCTGATGCGGCCGTCCCCATCGAGGCTGAGAACTTGGACGTCTCCGTAGAGCGCGACAGACAGCTCGTCCCGCTCGTCCGAATAGTCCGGCAAGTCCGAGAGAAGCCCATCGATCTTTTTCGCAAGTCTCTCGCCGCCTGCATCGAGCGCCGGAGCATCGAGAGAAGGGTAGCAGTAGACCCCCCCGAGGCTTCCATGTGCATAGCCGGCGCGCTCGAGCACGGCACGAAATGGTGCCGGGATCGAGGTCCGGCCTTTGGCGTCGATCTTGTTTGTGAATGTCGAGACAAAACGGTCCATCCCTCTTCAAAGCCTCGCCCACAACTCCAAAACCAAACGCTGGAAGAACTGACGCCCCCGCACCGGCAGGCCGTGGCGGTCGCTCGTTACCTCGAGCCCTCTCTTCGAGGCCGGCGCCCGGCCACGGAACCCTGCCCGGTGCGAATGGGCATTTATGGGATGCCATGGGAATATCTGGTCGTCAATGGTTTATTAACCTAAATCTGTGGGATGACGCTCGTTTCAGCGGTACGGCGTGAGCAATCCAATCCCTCCGAGGCAGTCAATTGGCACCGTTTGGCCCGGTGGTGGATCTGCAACGCAGCTTGCAGATTCGGCGCGAGACGTCGTTCTGACCGGACAAAAATGCATCCTCGCAGCTAAACAGATGCCGAGGTTCGGGTAGGTCATGCTTGGGAGGTCAATGAGTGAAAATAGCGAGGCTTGCGCGGACAACTATTCTGAACGCGTTACTGATTGCGTTTCTCAGCATGCTCTGCGGCAGCGCGTCGGCCCGATTGGCATATCGCGTCGCGGTTTCCGCGCCGGGCCAACCAAGAACACTGCTTTACGCTGAGGAATACGGCCAGGGGCCCACAATTCTGTTGCTGCATGGCCTTGGCGCATCGACGTTTACCTGGCGACACATCCGGCCAGCGCTTGCGCGGGACTATCGTGTGATTGCGCTCGACCTCAAGGGCTTCGGGCGCTCCGATAAACCCACGGGCCGCCACTACTCGGCAGCTGATCAAGCAGCCTTAGTTGCAGCCTTCATTCGCAAGCGGGAGCTTGCTGGTGTTACACTCATCGGGCACTCATTTGGTGGGACTGTCGCCTTGCTTACTGCGCTAAAGCTCGACCGCGAGCCGGACCGCATCGAGCGTCTTGTTGTCATGGACGCCCCCGCTCTCAAGCAGAATTTTTCCGATGTTGCGCAGCTCGTCCGCACGCCCGGCTTGCCTAACGCAGTCATTACTGCGACACCGCCGGAACTCATAGCGCGGCTGCTTCTGAGGTTCGCTCGCGCGCCCGGACGAGACACGCCTGAAGCGGACATACGCGGCTATGCGGCACCCTTTGACGACCTTGGCAGCCGCCAAGCCTTCCTCGCGACGGTCCAAGCAATCCTTGACGCCAACAAACGCCGGATGGGCGCGCGCTACACTAGTATTCAGCAATCGACGCTGCTCGTCTGGTGCCGCCGTGACCGCATTGTACCGCTCGCAACGGGCCGCAAGCTCGCAAGGCTTTTGCCAAACGCCCGCCTGGCTATTCTCAAGAAGTGCAATCATCTCCCTCAAGACGAGGTGCCTAAAGCGCTCCTCGCTAAGCTACGGTCCTTTCTGGAATACTGAGGTAAGGTTCGGGAAGCAGACGCAATCTGGAGGACTGCTTCATGGCTGACGTACGCGCCATGTGTGCTATTGGCCAACGCGGTCAACTCGGGCTTGGCGGTCAAATGCCTTGGGAGGGCGCGACAGGTCCCGAATACAAGGCCGACGTTGCGCGCTTCTGGCAAGCAACCCACGGCCACGTCTTGCTCGCAGGCCCGCAAACGTATCATTCGATCCCAGAGTTCGCACATGCGGAGCGCACTATTGTGGAGTTGCGCTCATATATGGACCCGCATGAGGTAATCGCGCAGTTTGTCAACCGCGTCATCTTCATCGGCGGTGGGCCGCCGGTCTGGGATGTTTACGCCCATCTCATCCGGCACTGGGACATCACGCGCCTCCCCTATGACGGCGAGGCGGACCGTTGGTTTAACCCGGCCTGGATGATCGCTGCAAGGAGTGCGTAACGAAGTCTCCTGGAGCTTACCAGCCTCTATTATAGCCGCGGTGACGATGACCGTACTTGGGATAGTAGGTGCCACGCGGCCCATAAATGTAGCCCCGGCGATAACCACGACTAAAGATGCGCCGTGGGGGCGGATAATAGGATACCGGCGGGGGGACAACGACAACCGCCGGCGGCCGGTAATGATGACGCGGATAGAGCGGTGCGTAATCGCGATACCAGCGGTAGGAATTACGCCAACCAACCGGCGCCACGGATGGCGCGCCGTAGCCGACCCTATAATCTGAGAAGAGTGAGCCGCCCGCAAACGCAGTGCTAGAACCAAAGTGCAGCGTCGCCAACGCCGCGCAGACAAACGCAAAGAATGCTGTACGCATAACAATCTCCACCAACCGTTCGGTCGCAGCGTAGTAGGCAATACTTACAAGCGCATTGCCACTTCCGACCAAATTTACGGTCAATGGTATTGTGCTTAAGCAGTTGTTCACGGGCGACCGAGAACGCGACGCCCCGAAGGACACGTATTGGGTTGCCGATAAGACATCATCTAATTCCGCGTTTGGCCGCGTGCGCCGTCTCGCGCCGACAGCGCCGGCTCAGCGCCGCGCGCATAAACCTTCAAGAAAATACCAGCCGGCCTGTAAGCCGGGTTCTGTCTAAAGGGTTGCCCCTCTGCGACGGCCATTCATCTGGGACGCTCATTGCTGGGCGCCTCTAGCAACCAACCCGGGTGGCGGGTCTGGAAACGGACCTAGCGTCCCGCGTTTAACGCGCTCGCCCGGCCACCCCTATTTGGTCTTGCTCCCGGTGGGGTTTGCCCTGCCGCTGCCGTTACCGGCCGCGCGGTGCGCTCTTACCGCACCCTTTCACCCTTACCTTGGCACACTGGCCTCGGCGGTTTGCTTTCTGTGGCACTTTCCCTGGGGTTGCCCCCGGCGGCCGTTAACCGCCACCGTGTCTCCATGGAGCCCGGACTTTCCTCCGCCGGCGTCGCTTGAATGGACCACAGTCGTCCGCAACCCCGGCAGCGGCCGCCCGGCCGGCTGGTACCCTCAATAAGGTGCCAAGCGGGCGCAGCGTCAAGTCCCGTCTGCGCATGCACGAGGCCCCATTTCAAGAATCGCAAAGGGCCGCGCGCAATGCGACGACCCTTTGTCTTTAATTTAAACGTCCGTGGTTGGAACGGGTGCAGCCTTACCCCATTCGGAACACGGCACCAGACACCGATCGAGCGCGGGTGCGCACTCGACCGCCATCATTGCCTGAACGAACGAGCCACTTGCCGTTCGACGCACGTCCGACGATCTCGCCGACATGGTGACGCCAAACTACGACCGCGCCAACCTGCGGCGCAGACGACCGACCCCAGCGGCTCCAATTCCACGCCACGTTAAGCTCCGGGGGCCCACCACGCTGCGTTCGCATCCACCAACCGCACCACTGCCTCGGACGCGGTCCCGCACCACTGCGGGTTGCGGTTGAACGATAATTGCCGGACGCGTCACTAGTTGAAGTGCGTGCACCGCGCGTTTTGCGAGTATCACGGTAATTGCGACTGCTACGAGAGGTCTTGCGGCTCCGATACTCACGCTCCGCGCGGCGACCGCGGTCTGCCGGCTGCGCACGATCAGCACCCGATGAGTACCAAGCTTCAGCCGGTGACGGATGATAGCGTGACGCGTGAGCACCAGCAATTCCCATAAACATGACGACAGCCGCCACCAAAACGGCAAGGATACTTACTCTCATTTGGTATTCCCTATATTGCTTCGCTTGCGGGCGGGGACCGGCCAGATCAAAGTGGCCAAAAAAAGTAGCGCTCCGGGCGCCGCGTCAATTGGTCCAAGTGGCTAAAATCAAGAACAAATCTTTGACTGCGCCTCGCTCTCTACGATGCGCTACTGCAGTCGCCCCTTCGCTCATCCCGCCATCGTAACCGGCAGTGCGGCAACGAGCCGCTTAAGCGTATCGCGCGTAGAGGCATCGAGACGCCCATCTGCTCGCGCGGGCCGGAAATGCAATTGAAAGGCGCGCAGTACGATCTGCGTTTTCTCATCGAGCCGCCCGTGTGTCTCTATGTCGTACCCATACCGGCGCAGCAACGTCTGAGCTTCTGCGATATGCGCGCCTTTCTCCC
>Ga0209013_10000062_pt1 | contig 73743 bp, 72 predicted proteins | sample Cruoilmetagenom2_FD_187291 | JGI IMG/M metagenome (GOLD analysis project Ga0209013, IMG submission 187291) | Oil polluted marine microbial communities from Coal Oil Point, Santa Barbara, California, USA - Sample 2 (SPAdes) (version 2) | ecosystem: Environmental > Aquatic > Marine > Oil seeps ... | reverse complement strand
CAGGTAATCGCCTTCGATACCGATCACCGCAGGACCATGTTGCCAGCTGAAGCCACCGACGACACCACCGATCACGCCGTCGGAATCGACCGTGCCGGGCGAAAGGCTGTAGCTGACCGACGAGCCGCCGATTGTACCGCCGAGCCACCAGCCCTCGAACGTCTCGTCCGACTGGATCGCGGAGCCGAAATAGGAACCTCCGTCATACAGGCCGTACGAATCCTGCGCGAACGCAGACATGGACGCCGTGGCGCAGACGGCAAACGTGGCAGTAAAGGCGAAAGCCCGGTGAAATCCCGTACGCATAAGACACTCCCTCAAAGGATCGAGAGCCCCCTCCGTCCCCAAAACCCGTGACGAAACCAAGCACTCACCCCCGAACAATAGACCGTGCCCCTAAACGTCTCTTAACGATGATGGGCGGCAAAACTTCGTATGGTTAGTGGCGGGTTAAAGGCAGCACCAAGCCCTCACCGGATGGCGGCGGAAGCGTGACGAAAGCGTTTCGCGATGCGGCGAGAGAAACACGCAATTGACCGGGCGAAGAAGTTGCTTTGGACCGTCACCATGGAGCAGAGGAGCACCCTTAAGCATGGCCCTGCAAAACCCGACAGCGAGCTTATTTGCCGCGTTAGGTAGATGGCCGTCGCCGTCCAGGTCTCAAGCGTCAAGCCGGTTCACATTCGACGTCTATCAAGCCAAGAGGTCTGGCAGCGGTGTCAGCGTGCTTGAGTAGTCACGATGCCTAACGCGCATGGAAGATGGCCACAAGGCCATGCTGTTCGATCTCCACATGGGTGAAGCGGCGCTCCAGCCCTTCTGTGAGGGAGGCCAAATCGTCCTCTAGATTGTTGAACACGCCTTTCTCATTGTAGAGGCGGAACAATGCGCGCGCCGGCCCATTCGGCTTTACAGCCCGGCCCAGAATAGTTGCTCCGAACAATACCGCGCGATCGGCCATAAGCGGCTTCAAATGATCTACGGCTACTAGCTTCTCCGAGATGGAGCCGGGCAGACAATGGAGCGCGTACGTGAGACTTACCGAATCGAACGGCGGCACGGCCAAGCCGATCGGCGCCAACAGATTCACCTCGTGGCACTCTGGATCGAAGCGGCGAAGCCGTCGCGCTGAGAAGTCGAGGCAATTCGTATTGATGTCCAGCAAGACGAGCCGGTTGAAGCTGCGGCCGGCCCTGTCGAGAAACAGTCCCGTGCCGACGGCTGCCTCCAAATGACTCGGCGATAGGTGCCGCATGTAGAGGCCGAAGATCTTCGACGTCGGACACATCCAAGCAAAGCGGTTGGAGAGTCCATGGACCGCGAAGTCGTAGAACGAGAGCGAAAGCGGCGTGTAGATGGCGTGCGCCTCTACGATCGCGTCCTGGCTTGACCGCTTCGTGGCTTGAGTCGGTTCGCTCATGACATCAACTTAAGCACGGCTACCTGTACACACAAAAAAGGGGCGCCAAAACGGCGCCACTTTGGGTAGAAACGTGCCTAGATCAGACTTAGAACGACGCGCTGAGAGTACCGACAACGCGGGATGAACAATCATCGCGGTTGAGGCCGAATGTAGCGCAGGCATTGTTGCTGTAGTCCGTATCCCAGTAGCGGACGTCGACGGCCCAGTTCTCCATAAAACCGAGGGTCAGTCCGACGTTCCAGAACGTGTAGTCCTGAGCCTGATCGAACCACTGCCAACCGATTAAGCCGCTGACGCTGGGATCGAAGAAGTTGAACCATTGGCCGAAGGTATACTCACCACCGACTTCCAGGGCATTGGAGCCGCCAAGAAGGTCCGGGGCCCAGTAGTTCGTGATACCGGCAGTGAAGTTGTCGCCAAAGCCGTAAGAAAGGCCCGTCTTGATCTCAACGTAGTCGAGACCGCCGTTCGAACCCGGATAGGTGTACCAGATGGCACCAACATCGTAGCCGAGACCATTCCAGTCAGAAGCGATACCGCCATACCAGTCAATCTCAATGTTGTTGCCAAAGTCGATGTTCGAAGCCCACACGCCAGCATAGAAGATGCCGTAAGACGCATCAAAAGAGCCCTGAATGGCTGGCTCCTGGCTGGTCTGAGAAAGGCCACGGAACACATAGTCTGAGGTCAGAGCCGCTGTCGCGCTGAGTTCAAATTGATTCCCCGCGCCGCTGAACGGGCTAATTGCCTGGTCTCCCGGGTCCTGCCCCTGAGCCTGTGCCGAAAGTCCCGAAACGAAGATAAGCGCCGCTCCCAGAACTGCAGATTTGAAAATCCCCGCAATGTGCCTAGCCATTGTCCAGTCTCCTGCTTTTCGCCTGTCCCTGACGATTTGACTTCGTGGTTTGGGATGCTGATGACACGCTGTTATCGCGGTGCAACGTCCCCCGTGGCCTCGACCATAGTAAGCGCCTTCTCCGAAGCAACGGAAAATCAAGGGTTTAAAGAAACATCCGGAATGGTGTGACCAGTCTGCAATGGTTGGCGGTGTTTTTACCCACTTTGGCTTATTCGTGAGCGCTAACTGGGCGAATGCTCAGCATAGGTGCACATTAGATGAGCAGTTGAGGCGCGTCTCTACAGGCTTATCCCCGGCCGAGAACTTCATTTTGGGCCGACCCGGACCGCGCCAACCCGCACCCAACTGTCTTGTTCCCACAAAAGGCGTCCCATACAGTGCCCTGCCCGGGCCCCGAGCAGCCGCGTCGAGGTCTTTCCCAACGCCATCGCCGCAAGAGAAAGCGCAAGGGACAGCATGTCAGCCCACACTCCAAAAGCGTGCGCCCTGGTCACCGGCGGAGCCCGCCGCCTCGGACGCGCTATCGCGCTTGATTTGGCCCGGCATGGGTGGCGCGTCGGCATTCACTACCACGCGTCCGAGGCGGAAGCCGCCAGCCTCGTCGCGGAAATCGAGGCCTTCGGAGGCCGTGCGGCGGCCCTGCAGGCCGATTTGTCAGATCTTCGGGCCCTGCCCATGTTGATCGAGGACTGCGCCGAGGCGCTCGGTCCCGCGACCTGCCTCGCCAACAACGCGGCCTGCTTCGCCTGGGACTGGCCGGACAATTTCGACGAAGCGGGCTGGACCCAGCACCACGACATCAACCTGCGCGCGCCTGTCTTTCTAACAAGCGCCTTTGCGAGCGCTCTTCCGGATGACGCCCCCGGCAATGTCATCAATCTCATCGATCAAAAGGTTCATGCGCTGAACCCGCATTACTTTACCTACACAATCGCAAAATCGGCTCTTTGGACGGCGACTCGCACACTCGCCCAGGCGCTTGCCCCGAGGATCCGGGTGAACGCCATCGCGCCTGGCCCGGTCCTGCCATTCGAAGGTCAGTCGGACGAAGACTTTGCGCGCGAATGCCGCGACACACTTCTGAAGCAAGCCATCCCAATGAGTGACATTACCGCGACGGTCCGCTTTCTCCTGGCGACACAGTCGATCACAGGCCAGATGATCGCTTTGGACGGCGGGCGGCATCTCAATTGGCGCCCCGACGCCAGCTGATGCGATCCTGCGGGGCCCGCAGTTCCTTTGAAGGTGCACCCTTGAAGGTGGCATAAGCCACCCCATAGTCTGAACAGGGGGTACGCCCTCGGCCATTGCCGAGGCGACAACACGATACAATTCATGACAGACGAACGCACTGATAGCGCTGATGAAGCGCCGCTAGTTAAGCGAGACCCGGACGCGGCTGCCGAGACCGGTGCCAATGTCATCGCCCGTCATGCGAAGCTGGCGCCTCCAGGCCCCGGCGTCTATCGCATGTTCGATGCCGATGGACTGGTGCTCTATGTTGGCAAGGCGCGGCATCTGAAGAAGCGCGTCCAGAGCTATGCGCGAGGTACCGGCCACAACAACCGCATCGCCCGCATGATCGCCGACACGGCGGCCATGGAGTTCGTGACCACCAAGACCGAGATGGAGGCCCTTCTCCTCGAGGCGAACCTCATCAAGCGGCTGAAGCCGCGCTACAACGTGGTTCTCCGGGACGACAAGTCGTTTCCCTTCATCTTGATCTCGCGCAACCACGCGGTGCCGCAAATCCTGAAGCATCGTGGCGCCCGCAACCGCAAGGGCGATTATTTCGGGCCCTTCGCCTCGGCCGGCGCCGTGGGCCGGACCATCAACACCTTGCAGCGCGCGTTTCTATTGCGCTCGTGCTCGGACGGTTACTACGAGGCCCGCACGCGCCCCTGCCTGCTCTATCAAATCAAAAGATGCAGCGCGCCCTGCACCGGCGAGATCTCTGAGGATGCCTACGGCGCGCTTGTGGAAGAAGCCATGGGCTTCCTACGCGGCGAGAGCGACGAGGTGAAACATCGTCTGCGCGCGCTGATGGAGGCGGCGAGCGAATCCCAGGACTACGAACGCGCGGCAGGCATACGGGACCGGCTGACGGCGCTCAGCCATATCCAATCGCACCAGAACATCAACCCGCACACCGTGAAAGACGCCGACGTGTTCGCGGCACATCAAGAGGCCGGGCAGACCTGCATCCAGGTCTTCTTCTTCCGCGCCGGCAACAATTGGGGCAACCGCGCCTACTTCCCGCGCGCGGACAAAGCCCTGCCCGCGGAGGATGTGCTCGAAGCCTTCATCGCCCAGTTTTACGACGACAAGCCGGCCCCGCGTCACATCCTACTTTCACACGAGATCGCGGGCCAGCGCCTGCTCGCCGATGCGCTGGAGCTGAAGGCCGGACACAAGGTGGAGGTGCTTACACCCCAGCGCAGCGAGAGGCGCGAGTTGGTGGAGCATGTGCGGGTCAATGCCCAAGAAGCCCTTGGGCGCCGCCTGGCCGAACATGCCTCCCAGCGCGCCATCTATACGCGGGTCGCCGAACTCCTCGATCTGGACGAACCGCCCGAGCGCGTCGAAGTCTACGACAACAGCCATATTTCGGGGACAAACCCGGTGGGCGCCATGATCGTGGCGGGGCCGGAAGGGTTTCAAAAGGCGCAGTACCGCAAGTTTAATATGAAGGGCGACGACCTCACCCCTGGCGACGACTACGCCATGATGCGGCAAATGCTGACCCGCCGCTTCAGCCGCCTTCTTAAAGAGCGCGAGAGCGATGAGGGCGAAGGCTGGTCCATGCCCGACCTCGTTCTCATTGATGGCGGGCCGGGCCAGCTCTCCACGGCCCACGAGGTCCTGGAAGAGCTGGGCCTGACAGACATCAATCTCGCCGCCGTGGCCAAGGGCCCCAACCGGAACGCCGGACGCGAGCGCATCTACCGCAAGGGCAAGGAAACGCTGCTGTTGGAACCACGCGATCCCGTGCTCTATTGCATCCAGACGTTGCGGGACGAAGCACATCGTTTCGCCATCGGCGCCCACCGCACACGGCGGAAGAAAGGGTTCACCGCCTCACCTCTCGACGAGGTGCCCGGGATCGGCCCCACCCGCAAACGAGCGCTACTGCAGCATTTCGGCTCTGCCAAGGCCGTGAGCCGCGCCGGCGTGGCGGATCTCGAAACTGTTGGCGGAATCAGCGAGCAGATGGCAAAGACCATCTACGATTTTTTCCATGAACGCGGTTAGTAGGGCCGCGCGTTGCGCTATGTTGGGCGCAACAGACCTCAATTGAGTGATCGCAACATGACGGAGCAAGGATTGGCGGGACAAGGCGTACCCAAAAGGCACGGAGCGGATCGGCGGTATTTTGGCAGCCTGCCGAATATCTTGACCTATGGGCGCATTCTGGCCGTTCCGGCGCTGGTCGCCTGCTTCTTCGTGAGCGCCGATTGGGGCCGCTGGCTGGCCATGTGGATATTCATCGCCGCGGGCGTCAGCGATTTCCTGGACGGCTATCTTGCGCGCGCCTGGAAGCAGCAAAGCGCCCTTGGCCAGATGCTCGACCCAATCGCCGACAAGCTGATCGTCGCCGCCGCGCTGCTGATGCTGGCGGCAAACCAGACCATCGCCGGCTGGTCGCTCTGGGCCGGAGTCATTATTCTTTCCCGCGAGATCCTGGTCTCGGGCCTGCGCGAGTTCCTCGGGACGTTGAGCGTCAGTGTCCCGGTATCCAATCTCGCCAAATGGAAAACCGTGGTGCAGATGGTCGCGATCGGCTTCCTGCTGGCAGGACCGGCGGGCGACAAAGTCTGGCAATACACCACGCTGTTTGGCCTGACGCTGTTGTGGATCGCCGCCGTTCTCACGCTCTATACAGGCTACGACTATCTGCGGGCCACGATGCGCCATCTCATGCCGGACTCGAAATAGGCAGCCACAACCAATGACACGCCTTCTCTACTTTGCCTGGGTGAAGGAAAAGACCGGGATCGCGTCCGAGGACATTGAGCTGCCCGGCGGCATCGCCACGGTCGCAGAGTTAATCGCTTGGCTGAAGACGCGCGGACCCGAATTCGAAAACGCGTTCGCGCAAGAAGAGACGATCCGCGCCGCGGTGGATCAAACGCACACGAAGGCCGATGCGCCCATCGCCGGGGCAAAAGAGATTGCCTTCTTTCCGCCCGTCACCGGAGGCTAACCGTGATCCGCGTCCAGAGCGGCGACTTCGACATCGCCAAGGAGATCGAGGCTCTGCGCAAGGGCCCCACGGGTGACAGCCGCACCGACATGGGCGCCATAGTGACCTTCACCGGTACCGTGCGCGACACGCACGGCATGACTGAGGGTGCAGTGACCGCCATGACCCTCGAACATTATCCTGGCATGACCGAGAAGGAACTCGCACGCATCGAGACGGAAGCCCATGCGCGCTGGCCCTTGGCGGCCACGCTGATCGTCCATCGCGTGGGCCGGCTCGAGCCTGGCGACAACATCGTTCTCGTCATCACCGCCTCGGCCCATCGCGAAGCCGCCTTCGAAGCCGCGCGCTTTCTCATGGACTATCTGAAAACCTCCGCGCCTTTCTGGAAACGCGAGAGCGGTCCGGAAGGCAAGCGCTGGGTAGACGCGAAAAAGACCGACACCGAGGCAGCCGCCCGCTGGCGTCACGAGTAGCGCTCCCACCCTCGCGAACCTTCCATCCTCCTCGTAGCTTAGCGGCTTGGGAATAGGCCATCCGGGCCCCTCTCCTGTCCCCCGCCAATCCTCAGCCCCCTAGTTACGATTGTATTCCTAGTTCTGTTTGAACAGTTCTAGGAACGCCGGAACGTGCCGGACTACCGGGCACTTTTGGGGGGAGAGAATTTCTGGGGGATCGCTCCGGGGCCGTGGGAGCCAGGCCACACCAAGGCCGTCGGCACCGAGGCCACCTGGAACAGGATCAGCCCGGAGCTGGACTTCGCGCTCCTTCAGCTCAAAGCCGCCGCTTAGCCAAACGCTCTACCGCCGCAGAACCACAGTGTCGGGTGCGTGGCGGTGCTCCCAGCCCGCACGCTGCAAGGTGGGCGTATCGTCTTCAGCTTGCGGATAGCCGACGCAGAGGTAGCCGATGAAGATCCAGTCCCCGGGCACGTCCAGCGCCGCCGTGACGCCCTTCGGATCGATAATCGAAACCCAGCCCACGCCGATCCCCTCGGCCCGCGCCGCGAGCCAGAACGTGTGGATCGCCGTCACCACCGAATAGTCGATGGTCTCGGGCATGGTGAGCCGGCCGAGCCTGTAGCCTTGCACAGTCTCCCGGTCGGCGAATACGGCCACCTGCACGGGCGCCTCGTCCATGCCTTGCAGCTTCAGCCGCGCATAGAGCGCCGCCCTGTCCGGCTCCTGCATAGCGAGCGCTGCGGCGTTACAGATCTCGAAATTGACGCGGATCGCCGCCCGGCGCGCGGGATCCTCTACGAGAACGAACCGCCAAGGCTCGCTGAGCCCCACGGACGGGGCCAGACAGGCAAGGTTTATGAGCCGCTCGATCGCGCCCTCGGGCAACGGCTCGCGCTTGAAGCGCCGCACGTCGCGCCGCCAGCGCAACAGGTCGTAGAGCCGCGCGCGGAAATTCCCATCGAATTGGGGCACCTGCGGGTTCGCGTCCTCGCGTCGATCGACGCTGCGATCCGCACTTTGAACGCCCTCTCCCGCTTCGGATCCGTGCCCTGCACGCTGCTGGAACTGTTCGCCAAATGCTTTCATCGGCGCAAATTCTAGCACGCTTCGACTTCGTGCAAGCTGCATCTAAACGCGTCGCTCAAGCTGGGATTTATTTCCTAGTTCGTCCAGCTAGGGGCGTTCGGCGTGGCCCTTCTAACCTTGATTGGCATGCAACTATTCATTTTAGGCCAATTCACTACATGCAGGCCGGAACGGGGCTAGAATCTGCTTATGATGTTCGGCTGCCCAGCCCGCATGTCAGGAGTGTCCTTGCCCGAGCCTGGATGCTTCCTCATCTCAGCATTGCGGCGGTCTTTCGGCCCCGGCCGAGGGCCGCATTCTTTTTGTGTTCGCCGACGCGGCGCACGCTAAAGGCTGCCGCGTCTCTCCCAAGATAGAGAAGCGCTTCGACTCTTGGGCGGCAAATCTGCCAGAGCGATCCCGGAAAAAGTGAACGCGTCGCCTGTCGCTGATCGAGGGGCCGGTCGCTACCCGGCCGCGGCGATGGACTTCGCAGGCCGAACGAGCGCGGCGTAATCGGCCATCAGCGTGCGCGTAATCTCGCCGGGCTTGAAGCTGTACTCACCGATTGACCCCACGGGCATGACTTCGGCGGCGGTGCCCGTGACGAAGCATTCGCTGAAGTCCGAAAGCTCATCCGGAAGGATGCGTCTTTCGATCACTTCCCAGCCGCGCTGCTTGGCAAGACCCATGACCGTGCGCCGCGTGATGCCGTCGAGGAAGCAGTCGGCCATAGGCGTGTGGATAACACCATCCTTCACGAAGAAGATGTTGGCGCCCGTACACTCGGCCACATTGCCGCGCCAATCGAGCATGACAGCATCGGCGAAGCCTTCGCTCTCGGCGCGGTGCTTCTCGATGGTGCAGATCATGTAAAGACCCGCCGCCTTGCTGTGGACCGGCGCGGTCGCAGGATCGGGCCGGCGATACTTGGCGAAGGTGAGCTTCATGCCCTTTTCGACCGCGGCAGGATCGAAATAGGCGCCCCACTCCCACGCGGCGATGGCCACGTTGATCTTGGTCTTCTGAGCCGAGACGCCCATCTGCTCGCTGCCGCGCCAGGCCAGCGGGCGGATATAGGCATCCGACAGATTATTGACGGCGATAACGTCGCGCGCGGCCTTGTCGAGCTGGGCAACGGCGTATGGCACTTCGAAATCAAGAATCTCGGCGGACTCCCGCAGACGCTGATTGTGCTCGGTCACCTTGAAGATCTCGCCGTCATAGGCGCGCATGCCTTCGAAGACGGCGCTGCCATAGTGAAGCGCATGGGTCAGCAGATGCACCCGCGCGTCGGTCCAAGGTATCAATTCGCCATTGAACCAGATCGTGCCGTCACGCTGATCAAAGCCCGGCATGGGTTTCCTCCACTGAATGGGGCGCGCCAGTTTTTCGGAGAGCGTCTAACCCCTGCACACTATCAGCCCCGAAATCCAACCACACTCTCCCGCGCCAGAGCATTTGCGCCTGGGCGCGGCGGGGCGTATCAAGGGGGTATTAAGTCAACATGGCTGACATAATCCAAGCCAAAATATATGTCAACATGACTGACCTAAATGCACCCCTCTCCCGTGGCCGCAAAAACCCGGGAGCCAATCGCGCGGGCGCCCGCGCGGACGGGACGGCTGTGGCCAATGGCGACACGATGAACGAGGACACCGAGGGCTTGGCCCAGAATGCTGCCGAGGGCAATCTCCACGCGTTCGCAGAGCTTCTGTTTTTCGCCTATCGTGATTTCACGGGCGATCCGGACGCGATCCTGAAGGATTTTGGCTTTGGCCGCGCCCATCACCGGGTCCTGCATTTCGTGAACCGGCATTCGGGCCTGCGTGTCGCCGATCTCCTGGAGATCTTGAACATCACCAAGCAGAGTCTGTCGCGCGTCCTCAAACAGCTCATCGACCAAGGCTACATCACGCAAAAAGCCGGCGCGGCGGACCGCCGCGAACGGTTGCTCTATCCGACCGAGCGGGGCATGGCTCTGGCCGGGCGACTGGCCGCGCCGCAATTGGTGCGGCTTCGCGCGGCACTGACGGCGGCCGGCCCGGAGGCGGAGACCGCAATTCGCCGCTTTCTTGAAGCTATGATCAATGCCGAAGATCGGCCCAAAGTTTCCGCCATAATAGATCCAGCTGAGCTTCCGGCGGATCGCAACGACGAAGGTAAACCGAGTTGAACATGGCGACGCGCATCAAACCCCATCTCGGGACGGGCCCAGACGACAACGCTCCGCACATTCTCATCGTGGATGACGACAGCCGAATTCGCGACCTACTCGGGCGCTACCTGCACGACCACGGCTTTCGCGTGAGCATGGCTATCGACGCGGAGAGCGCCCGCGCGCAGATGCGCAGCCTCGCGTTCGACCTCCTCGTACTCGATGTGATGATGCCCAAGGAGTCGGGCATCGACTTCGCAAAGTCGCTGCGAACCCGCAGCCAAGTGCCCATCCTCATGCTCACCGCTCAGGCCGAACCCGAGCACCGCATCGAAGGGTTGGAGACGGGCGTCGACGACTATCTGGCAAAACCCTTCGACCCGCGCGAACTGCTCCTGCGCGTCGGCAACATCCTCAAGCGCGGCGCCCAGGCAGCGCCTGCGGGCGAGATTCGCATGGGCAATTTCATCTTCCATATCAGCCGCGGCGAACTGCAGCGCGACGGCGAAACCGTGCGCCTGACGGAACGGGAGCGCGAACTGCTGCGATACTTCGCACAACGTCCTGGAACGCCCGTATCCCGCCATGAACTCGCCAAAGGTTCGGACAAGGATGGCGAGATCGGCGGCGAACGCGCCGTCGATGTGCAGATCAACCGCCTTAGACGCAAGATCGAAAACGACCCGGCCAACCCGGTCTATCTTCAGACCGTGCGCGGCAAGGGCTACATACTCTATTCCGAGTGATGAGCGCTGTAACCGATACCGCCCGCCCGCTCCCTGAGGAGCAAACCAGAGCCGAACGGCAAGGTCCGCTCAAATGGCTGCTGGCGCGTTTCGGCGAGCAGATGCCGAAGGGTCTCTACGCCCGCGCCCTCATCATCATCATCGCGCCGATGGTGCTGCTGCAGTCCGTGCTGACCTTCGTGTTCCTGGAACGTCACTGGCAAACCGTCACGCATCGCTTGTCGACAGGCACGGTGCAGAACATCGGCATGCTGATCGACATGTACGAGGATCTTTCGAAGAAGCACGACGTCAATAGGCTGACCGAAATCGCGGCGAAGAATCTTGCCTTGCGTGTGCGCTTCGCACCCGGCGAGGATCTCCCGCAAGTGCGCACAAAACCCTTTTTCAACCTGCTGGACTCGACCCTGTCCGATGAGCTGGAGCGGCGGATCGGGCGCCCCTTCTGGATCGATACGGTGGGCCGGTCCGACTTCGTTGACATCCGGATCAAACTCGATGACGCGGTCATGCACGTCCTGGCCCGGCGCAGCCAAACCTATGCGTCCAACTCGCACATTTTCATCGTCTGGATGCTGGGCACATCCGTCGTCCTGCTCACGGTCGCCATTTTGTTCCTGCGCAATCAGATCAGACCGATCCTGCGCCTCGCCCATGCCGCGGAGAGCTTTGGCAAGGGCCGCCCCATGCCAAGCGACTTCAGGCCACGCGGCGCGCGCGAAGTGCGCCAGGCCGCCCATGCTTTTGTGGAGATGCGCGACCGCATCGAACGCCACGTGGAACAGCGCACGCTCATGCTGGCCGGCGTCAGCCATGACCTCCGGACGATCCTGACCCGTTTCCGGCTTCAGCTCGCCATGCTGGAGGAAGGTCCCGAACTCGAGGCCATGCGCGCCGATGTCGATGAGATGCAGGCCATGCTTGAGGATTACATGGCGTTCGCGAAGGGCGATTCAGGCGAGGCCATCGGCTGCGTGGATATCGGCGAAGTTCTGAGCGAGGTCAGCTCTCAAGCGCACGGTGACAAGACGGATCTCGAAGGCAAGACCGTCGAGGTCCGGATTAATAACCAACCGCTTGTGGTGCGCGTTCGCCGCCATGCCTTCAAACGCGCGATTGCCAACCTCGTCAACAACGCCGCGCGCTTCGCCAACACCGTGCGCATAACGGCCGGAAAGACGGACGGCCTCCTGACGATCGAGGTCGAGGACGACGGTCCCGGCATCGCGGAGAACGAGCGGGAGCTGGTGTTCCGCCCGTTTTACCGTTCTGACCACGCCCGCAATCAGGATTCGGGCTCTACGGGACTGGGGCTTGCGATCGCCCGCGACATCACCCGCATTCATGGCGGCGACATCATGCTCGACCAATCTTCTCTCGGCGGTTTGAAAGCCGTGCTAAAAGTGCCTGTCTGAGTCCAATTGGGAGATACACCGATGTATAAGACAGTGGCTGGACTGACCACGATCCTTGCCGTGGCCGGGCTGACTCCGGCCCAGGCGCAATCGGAAACCGAGCGCATTCAAGACAACGAAATGCCGGGGTCCGAAATTCAGATCGACATCGGTAAAGAAGGCGCCGACGTGCATCGCAAAAGCGGAAAGCCGCTCTTCGGCGATATGAAGATGTCGGAGGAGCCACCGGAACTGGCTCCGCTGGACGACCCCGACAGCCCGATTTCACCCGATCCGGTCGATGCCGAACTCCCAGGTGAAGGACCGGAGAGTCTGTCGGGCCCCGACGACGAAGACCCGCTTCCTTATTAGCATCGCGAACCACGGCCCGTTGGCAGGGCCGGTGAACACAGTGAGGCCCAAGATGAAGAAATCCGACACGGGCGTGCCTGAACGGCGACGTTTCTCCACGCACACCACAAGTCGCCGCGAGATTCTTGCCGGCGCTGCTCTTGCCGGTCTTGCGGTGCCGCTTGCCGGAAGCGCCGCAGCGAAGTCCGAGCATCAACATCATGGCTCGCACCACGCGGAACTGACCCGGCTGGCTCTGGATTGCGTGGGGCACGGCGAAGCGTGCGTCGCCCATTGCGTCAAAGTGTTGGGAACGGGCGACCCATCGCTTGCGGACTGCCTCGTCACCGTCAATGCCATGCTGCCGATGTGCGCGGCGCTTGCGCGCTATGCGGCGACCGATGCCAAGCGCCTGAAGCAACTTGCCAAGGTGTGCATCGATGTGTGCGATGACTGCGCCAAGGAGTGCGAGAAACACGCAGCCGAGCATGAAGAATGCAAGGTCTGCGGCGAATCCTGTGTCGCTTGCATCAAGGCGTGCAAAAAACTGATCGCCGCTTAGCGCGCCACCTGGGCGCAACGGCGCTGCTCTACACCGACGACGGAGTGGGTTCGGGCGACGGCTTGCCGTCGGGTTGTCCTTTTCGTTCGAAGTTCCGCTTTAAGCCGCGCAGGACCCCGCACACCGTATCGCAAGCCTTTTCCAGACTTTGCATCCCGCGTTCGCCGTTCTTCAAACCGCGGTCGAGGGTCGCCATGGTCTTGTCGAGCGAGGCCGTATCGTCTTCAAGCCACACGCTGAAGGCCTTGCCGTACACGGCAGACAGGCCCGCAACACGCACCAAGGCGGTCGGGCCGTCGAGCTTCGCGCCCGTGCCCGCGAGCGTCCAGTACTGCGAGACGAGCCTGGAACAGACGAACATCGAGGCCTCGCCCGGCCGGCAACGCAAATATGCCGAGATGCTTTTCAAGGCCTCCTTATGCGGCGCCATGACCTCGAACCGGGTCATCAAGGCCTCGAAAATCTGATCGCGCACGCTTTCATCCGGTCCGCCCGGCTTGCCGCGCTCCAGAACCTGAGCGTCGACCTCGGCCTGGAACGCACGCAGAATGTCGTTCTTGCAGACAAATTCGCGGCGCAAATCCGCGATGGTGAGATTTCCCTCCGCGGCGATATCCGCGAGGCTGAAATCGCCCCAATCGCGCGTCGCGGCCAGCGACATGGCGGCCATCACCGCCCGGTTGCGCCTGGAGAATTCCTCGAACATGGCCGTACTCCTCTGTGGGATACGCGTTTCGGCGTCGTTATGGGCGAAACGATAGGCCGAATTCGTGGCCATCGGAAGACGGGAGACTTGAGACTTGCATCGAGCCTCGGTCCAACGTCAGGACGACAGCTCCCGCGACCGTTTGGCCGCTTCGGCAACAGCGCGTGCAAGCAGCGTCTTCAGCGCCTCGTCCTCCATCAGCACGTCGAGCGCCGCGGCGGTCGTGCCCCTAGGCGACGTCACATTGGTCCGCAGCGTGGCGGCATCATGTTCGGACTGTTTCAGCAGCGCGCCGGCGCCCGCGATCGTCGCACGGGCAAGACGCGCAGCAAGGTCCGGCGGGAGCCCCGCCTCGATCCCCGCCTGCTCCAAGCACTCCGCCAGGTGAAAGACATAGGCCGGTCCGCTGCCGGAAACGGCGGTCACCGGATCCATCAAGGTTTCGTCCTCGACCCAAACCACTTCGCCCACGGCAGAGAGCAAGACTTCGCAGATGGCTCTCTGGGCCGCGCTGGTCCGGACGTTGGCGACGCAGACCGTGATCCCCTCGCCCACGGAGGCCGGCGTATTGGGCATGGCGCGCACCACAGCGCATGTCTCGGGTAGCGGACCAGAGAGAGTTTCGAGCGTCCGCCCCGCCGCGATGGACAAGACCACGGTCTCGGCCCCGATCGACGGCGCGATCGCGCGCAACACCGCGTCCGCCAGGTCCGGCTTTACGGCAAGGACGATGACGGCGGGCGCTTTGGTGAGAGCAGGCGCGTCACCAGCCACGATCCCATGCGCGGCGGCCAGGCGGCGCATCCCATCGGGCAGTGCTGGGTCCTGGATAAAGACGGTCGTGGGGTCGAGACCCTGCTTGAGCCAACCCTCGAGCAGCGCCCCACCCATCTTGCCCGCGCCCACCAGGAGCAGCGGGCCGGTGAGGCCAATTGTCATTCTCGGTCCTGTTTCATCGGAACACCTGCGTCATCGGAAGATCCGTCTCTTCCAACTATCTAAACAGCGGTTCCGCGCTCGGTCACGCCCTAAGCCGTGCCTTGCGTCTCCAGCATCGTGGCGGCGAGTGCCTCATCGGCGGACTTTCCGGCCCACAAGACGAACTGGAAGCTCTGATAATAGCGCTCACAGGCCTCGAGTGCCGCAGTCAGCAGGCCCTCGCATTGCCCGACATGGGTATCCGCCCCGGCCAGGAGCAATCCATTGCGGTAGAGCAGCATCCCGTCCTGCCGCCACAGGTCGAAGTGCCCGAGCCAAAGTTGCTCATTGATATTGGCCATGAGCCGGTAGAGCTCGGGAAGCCGCGGTTTCGTCGCTCGGAAATCGAAAGCGCATGCCAGATGCAGCGCCTCCAAATCTTCCCGCCAATTCAGAGAGATATGATAATCGCACCAAGTCCCGGCCACCGACAGGGTCAGCTCGTCGGGCGTACTGCGCTCGAAGGTCCAGTCGCGGATGGTGGCGATCTGCTCCACCATGTCCACGGGATTTGTGAAGTGGTCGTAAGTCGCTTCCATCGAAGCCATGCGTATCCTCTCGGGCCGCGTTAAGGGGTCCGCGCACAGAAAACAGCAACCGCGAATCAGTAGATGAATCAGTTATATACTGGCGAGTCCGCGCGCAAAACGGCGCCAGAGTCGCCAAGTGCCGAATTGCTGTGGATGGGGCAAGAAATCTGTGGATGAATCGGAGAGTCGACTCGACTCTCGACCAAGCGTTATTCCGGGTTATCCACAGCTAGCTTGGACTCAAGCACGGCAATCCGCACCTTGAGGCGCTCGTTTTCCTCGCGCGCTTTCTGAGCCATCGCTTTAACGGCATCGAATTCCTCGCGCTGGACCACGTCGAGTTCGTTCAGAACCCGCTCGGCCTGGCCGCGCACCACACCTTCGACTTCTTGTCTGACGCCGTCGGCGGCGCCGACAGCATCGGTCAGAAGCTTACCCAACTCGTCGAAAAACCGCCCGCTGGTCTGCGTCATGTCACGCAACCTCCAAAAATGCGGTGCCAGACCCGTGCTTAGCCGGACTGTCACTTAGCGAAACTGTCATTTGCGCGGACTATTGCGTAGCGCGTTGGCTGAGGCAAGCAGGCCGGTGCAAGCCGTTGACGCCGCATGGTCGAGGCAAAGGGCGCGCTTGACAGGGTTATGCCCGCAGCCGAGGGTCGCCACGTTTCATTGACCCGAGGCGTCATGCAGTTGTTCGTCATTCCCTTCCCCGTCATCGATCCCGTGGCCTTCTCAATCGGGCCCGCAACCGTGCGCTGGTACGGCCTGGCCTATATGGCGGGCATCCTGGCGGGCTGGCTCTACGGGCGCAGGCTCGTGTCCCGCGCCGACCTCTGGAACGGCAAGCCTCCGATGACGGTGCGCCAGGCGGACGACTTTCTGCTCTGGATCACGCTCGGCATCGTGGTCGGCGGACGCCTCGGCTTCGTCTTGTTCTATGAGCCCAGCTACTTTTGGCAGAACCCAGAACAGATCCCGGCGATCTGGAACGGCGGCATGTCCTTCCATGGCGGGCTGCTCGGCGTCGTTCTCGCAGTCTACTTCTTCTCTAGGGCGCAAGGGATCAATCCGCTATCGCTCGGCGATATTGCCTCGGCGGCGACCCCGTTCGGCTTGTTCTTCGGGCGCATCGCCAATTTCATCAATTCGGAGGTCTATGGGCGCGCCACCGACGTGCCCTGGGCCATGGTATTTCCCGGCGTCGACGACCTGCCGCGCCACCCGAGCCAGCTCTACGAGGCCGCGCTCGAAGGCATCGTCTTGTTCATCATCCTGCGCATCGCCACGCATGTATATAAAGAGCTGAACCGGCCGGGCACAGTGTTCGGTCTGTTTCTCATCTTCTATGGCATCTTCCGCTCAATCGTGGAGGAGGTCGCACGCGAACCACACCCCGGCCATCCCCTGGATGTCGGGATCCTGACCCCCGGCATGGCGTACTCGATTCCGATGCTGCTCAGTGGCATCTGGCTCATTTGGCGCGCGCGCCGGAAGGCAGCCGTCGCGGCATAACGGGACCGCACCATGGCGCCGACGCACACACGGACCAGCATGGAGAGCACGCTTCTCAGCGTACGCTTGAAGGCGCAGATCGCCCGAACCGGCCCCATCAGCGTGGAGCGCTTCATGGATGTCTGCATGGCCGATGCAACGGCTGGCTATTATCCCTCCAAGCAGCCCATCGGCGCGGGAGGCGACTTCATTACGGCGCCCGAAGTCAGCCAAGTCTTCGGCGAACTTCTTGGACTGTGGGCCTACGCCGTCTGGCAATCGATGGGATCGCCTGAGCAGGTGATCCTTGCCGAGCTTGGACCGGGGCGCGGCACGCTTATGGCGGATGCCTTGCGCGGGCTGCGCCGCCTGCCCGGCTTCACTGACAGCGCGAAAGTGGCGTTGGTGGAGACCAGCCCTCCCTTGCGCCAGGCGCAGGAAGAGGCGCTCGCTGATTCCGGCGCCGACATTTCCTGGCATGAGCGGATCGACGAACTGCCGCCCAGGCCGATAATCGTGGTCGCCAACGAATTCATCGACGCCCTGCCCATACGCCAACTGATTTGGCGGACGGGACAATGGCACGAACGCTGTGTGCGGATCGGCCCCGATGGCGGGTTTGCGTTCTGCGACGGCGTGCCGCTTGCGGTCGAGAACTTACGCCGGAACGCCGAATTGCAGCAGCTGCCCGATGGCTCGATCCTCGAAATCAGACCCGCGGCCAACGCCGCAGTCACTGCCCTTGCCGCCCGGGCCAAAGACGCCCCGCTAGCCGCGCTCATTATCGACTATGGCCATGAGGCGACCGAGTACGGCGACACGCTTCAGGCCGTCTCACGACACAAATTCGCCGACCCCTTGGAACAGCCCGGCAATGTGGATCTGACGGCGCATGTGGATTTCGGGGCCTTGAAAGATGCCGCCGAGGCCAATGGTCTTTTGGCCTACGGACCGAAAGCCCAAGGCGCCCTGCTCCTAGAGCTCGGCCTGGACGCCCGCTTGGAGCGGCTCTGTCAGGACGCCACCCAAGATGAGCGCGATGGGCTTATGTCGGGAACGCGGCGGCTGGTCGATCCTGCGGCCATGGGCGTGCTCTTCAAGGCGCTGGCCATCACCAGCCAAGGCCTTGCCCCGCCCCCCGCCTTCGGGAACAGTGCTTAACGAGGCGAGCTCACGACCATGATCACAGAAGACAAGCTCAGAATTCAGGCCGCGAACCTTTCCGTGGTCGATGGCATCGACCATGGGTTCTTTACGCGGCTCGGTGGCGTCTCCGAAGGCCTATACGAATCGCTGAATTGTGGGGTCGGTTCGCAAGATGCGCCGAGCGCAGTGGCGGAGAACCGGGCGCGTGTCGCAGGACTGCTCGGCGAGACGCCTAGCAAGCTCGCGACCGTCTATCAAAAGCACTCGAATGTTGCCGTCGTCGCAGACGGTTCCTGGGAGCCCGGCTCGCGCCCGGAAGCGGACGCGGTCGTCACCGCGACGCCAGGCCTGATCGTCGGCATCGTCACGGCGGACTGCGCACCCGTCCTCCTGTGCGATCCGGAAGCGCGCGTGGTCGGCGCGGCCCATGCGGGCTGGTGTGGTGCGTTCACCGGGATCGTCGAGGCGACAGTCGCGGCCATGACCGGGCTCGGAGCGAAACCGGAGCAGATGATCGCAGCGATCGGTCCCGCGATCAGCCAAGGCGCCTACGAAGTCGGCGAGGACTACAAGGCGCGCCTTCTCGAGACGGAGCCGGACGCCGGAACTTTTTTCGCCAATGACGACGGCACGGGCGAGCCGCATTTCGACCTGCCTGCCTATGTCGCCGACCGGCTAGCCCGGGCGGAGGTCGGCGAGATCTACGACCTGGGCATTTGCACTTATTACGACGAGACCCGTCTCTATAGTTACCGGCGATCGCAGCACCACGGCGAGGTAGATTATGGCCGCCAAATTTCCGCCATCGTCCTCACCTGATTTGGATTCACCATAGACTGATCCGCCGGCACCGGAATTGGCGCGGCGTCTGGACGCCCTTGGGGCCCGCCACGTAAAGTTGCTATGGTTTATCAAGCTTGGCCGACCAAACACGTTTGGCCCCGCCGCAAGTGGACTTGGTTGGAAACGATGTTGGCAGTACACGCTCAGAGCGCGGGCCGATTGTGTGCGCCAACAAGGGAGCGAATGGTTGGGCGCTGAGCGATACAGAACGACGCATGTCCTTAGCTTTGTCGTGGCCATCGCCGCCCTGATCTCGGCTGCCCTGTCGCTGACAGGCTGCGGCGGCGGCAGCGGCGCGGGCATGGGCAATATCATGCAAGGCGCGGGCGGCTTGTTTGCAGGCTCGCCCAAGATCGCCATGGGGAATGTCGTCGGTCCGCCGAAGAGCGTGACGACCAAGCTGACCCAGGCGCTCCAGACCGCCGGCGCCGACCGCAATCTGACGATCTTGACCAGCGGCTCTGCCGAAGCCGAGTACACGCTGCGCGGCTACCTTCTGTCCAATGTCGACGGCGGCCGCTCGAAGATTTCCTATGTGTGGGACGTGAACGATGCGTCCGGCACGCGCGTCACCCGGGTTTCCGGGGAGGAGACCGTGGCCCGGGGCTCCAGTTCCAATCCCTGGCGCGGGCTGAATTCCACGGCAATCGCCAATATCGCCAATAAGACGGCCTCTCAACTGTCCGCCGACCTGCCCGGCGGGCGCGGCGGGCGGTCGTCGAAGCCCACCGCCACGTCCTCGACTTCCACGGGCCGGACCGCGGCAGCGGCAACCGGGGCCACTGCGGCGACAGGCGCCGCCGCCTCAAGCACCAAAACGACGGCTGCGCGCAAACCGTCCGGCGTTGTGGTCGGCTCGGTCACGGGCGCGCCCGGCGATGGAAGCCGTACGCTGCCATCCGCCCTCAAAAAGCGGCTCCGCAGTTCCGGTGTGAAAGTCGTGAGCCGGGGCTCGAACGTCTACACCGTCAAAGGCACGGTGCGGCTGACCAGCGCGGGCTCCAGCAAGGAAAAAATCCGCATAGATTGGCGGGTCCTCGAGCCCAGCGGCACGACCAAGGGCACGGTTTCGCAGGAGAATACCATCCCCAAAGGGTCGCTGAACGGGCCTTGGGGCGCGATCGCGAACGCGGCGGCCGGCGCTGCCGTACCGGGAATCAAGAAGCTGGTTCAATGAGAGGGCGCCCAGGCGGGACGGCCGCGATGGCTCAACCGCGACCAAAACTCCTGGGCATCAACCACTTAGAAAGTTTACATAGGTGCCACACGCTTGTTAAAAGCGCGCGGGTGTCGTGAAGGTCGTAGGTCGCCTTCGGACTGGCTGAGTTTCGGGGAACAAGCGTATGAAACTGGTTGCAGGCAACAGCAACCGCCCACTTGCTGAGGCAATTGCCAGCTATCTCGACGTCGCACTCGCCCGCTGCGTGGTCCGTCGATTTGCGGACAAAGAGATCTTCGTCGAGGTGCAAGAGAATGTCCGCGGCGAGGACGTTTTCATCGTTCAATCGACCTCGGCGCCCGCCAACGACCACCTCATGGAGCTGCTAATCCTGTGCGATGCGCTGAAACGCGCCTCGGCGCGGCGCATCACGGCGGTCATTCCCTATTTCGGCTATGCGAGGCAGGACCGGAAGCCCGGCCCTCGCACCCCGATCTCGGCGAAGCTCGTGGCGAACATGATCGACCGCGCCGGCGCCGACCGCGTTCTGACACTCGACCTCCATGCAGGCCAAATTCAGGGCTTCTTCGACATCCCGACGGACAATCTCTTCGCCGCCCCCGCCATGGTCAACGACATCAAGGACGTCATGGCGAAAGACAACATTATGGTGGTCTCGCCGGATGTCGGCGGCGTGGTGCGCGCCCGGGGACTGGCGAAGCGCATCGACGCGCCGCTGGCCATCGTGGACAAGCGCCGGGAGGGCCCAGGCGAGTCCGAAGTGATGAATGTCATCGGCGACGTGGCCGGACATAGCTGCATCTTGATGGACGATATCGTCGATTCCGGCGGAACGCTGGTCAATGCGGCCGAGGCGCTTCTGAAACAGGGCGCGAAGCAAGTCGCTGGCTATATCACTCATGGCGTGCTCTCGGGCGGTGCCATCGCACGCGTCATGGCCTCACAGCTGACGGAACTCGTGATCACCGATTCGATCATGCCCAGCGACGCCGTGGTCAGCGCGCACAATATTCGAGTGCTCTCGATCGCGCCTCTTCTGGGCGAAGCCATCGCCCGCACGGCCGAGGAAAAATCCGTCTCGAGCCTGTTCTACTAGGCGAGCAGCGTAGTCGATTTGCCGCACTCGGGGAGTGACGCAACGTCAGCGCCCTTCCACGGTGCGACGCGCCTTACGAAGCGCAAACCATCGTAACCCGGTCTGCACAGCCTTGTGGTTTAAGGCCAAGACACCATTTCAGACGAAGACGGCCTGTCGAAACGGACATGTAATCGTCCAGAGGAGGAGATAACTGATGCACGTCAATCTTGAGAACGCCGAACAAGTCATCGAAGCCGCCCGGAAGAAGGCTGTCGAGCTGGACACGCAGATGTGCATCGCCGTGGTCGACTCCGGCGCGAACCTGAAAGCCTTCATGCGCATGGACGATGCCTGGGTGGGCTCGATCGATATCGCGATCAAGAAAGCAACGACAGCCTGCTTTTTCGGCATGGCGACGGGCGCGCTCGGCCAGCTGTCGCAACCGGGCAAACCGCTCTACGGCATTGAGCATTCCAACGATGGCCTGATCACGTTTCCCGGCGGCCTGCCGGTTGTCGACGAAGACGGCGTCCTTGTCGGGGGCATCGGCGTGAGCGGCAGCACGGTCGAAAATGATCATGAGGTCGCCGCCGCGGGCGTGGCCGTGCTCGGCGTCTCCGAGATGCCCGCGCATCCCTGGCGCACCTGACCCCCTGTTTCGCCTCGCCGCCGGGAAAATCCTCTCCATGGACAAGAATACCCGTTCCTCCATTTGGGAGGACTTGCAGGCGAGCAAACGCACCGAAATCGACCATCTGCAGGAGGAAATCATCCGGCTCGCAGACCAGTATCGGCGCCCGGCCCCCTTGAGCCGGCGCGTCCTGGCACTGATCAAAGACGCCGAGAGCGCCAAGAAGGGGTCGCCCGGCCTGGAGCCCGAGGCCGTCTCGGAGGCGCTTTAGCCGCTAAAATCAGCCCCGATAGGCGATTGTCTTCCTAGTGGTCCTTGGGCTATAAGCCTCTCCAATTCCGTCGCGGCGACCACGATCAGAGCGCCGCGCCCGTATTTTGGGGGCCGGCTTCCGGCCCCTCACTATTTCAGACGTTCGGAGGACCATATGGCTGAGGCGATCGAGCTCAAGGCGCACACGCGAGGGCGCACCGGAACCGGTGGCGCACGCGCAGTACGCCGTGAAGGGCGCATTCCCGGCAACATCTATGGCGGCAGCGACAAGCCGCTCAATATCTCTTTGGAGTCGAAGGAAGTTTCCAAGCAAATTTCAACCGGCCACTTCCAGAGCACGGTCTACATGCTCGACATGGACGGCACGAAGATCCGGGCCATCCCGCGCGACGTACAGGTCGACCCAATCCGCGATTTCCCGATCCATGTGGACTTCTTGCGGCTGGCGAAAAACGCCTCGGTCGATGTGGACGTACCGGTGCACTTCCTCAACGAAGCCGCCTCCCCGGGCCTCAAGCGCGGTGGCGTCCTCAACGTGGTGCGCCACGAAATCACCCTGCGCTGCCCGGCCGACAACATTCCCGATTCGATCAAGGTCGACCTCACGGGTACGGAAATCGGCGACTCGGTCCACATTTCGGCTGTGAAGCTGCCGGAGGGCGCGGTCCCCACCATCACCGACCGCGACTTCACGATCTTCACGATCGCCGGCCGCGGCGCTGATGAGGCGGAAGCCGAAGAGACCACCGAGGAAGAAGAAGAAGAAGGCGAAGCCGAAGAGCCGAAGGAATAGCCTTCTCCTTTTTGGCCTGACGGGCCGTTTGGGCCGCGATACGGGACGACGCGATGAAGCTCTTTGTCGGCCTCGGCAATCCGGGGGCGCAATACGCCTTCAACCGTCACAATGTGGGCTTCATGGCTCTCGACGTCATGGCTGCCGCACACGGTTTCGCCGCTTGGCGCAAGCGCTTCCAGGGACTCACCTGCGAGGGGCGGCTGGGCGGCGAACAAGTGCTTCTCCTGAAGCCGCAGACACATATGAACGAGTCCGGCCGCTCGGTCGGCGAGACCGCGCGCTTCTTCAAGATCGCCATCGGCGACGTCGTGGTCTTTCACGACGAGCTCGATCTTGCCCCCGGCAAGGTGCGGGCGAAGATCGGCGGGGGCGTGGCCGGCCATAACGGCCTCAAATCCGTGACGTCGCATCTGGGCAACGACTATATGCGCGTGCGGATCGGGATCGGTCATCCCGGCCATCGCGAGCGGGTCGTCGGTCATGTCCTGCGCGATTTCGCCAAGGCGGATATGGAATGGCTGGAACCGGTGCTGTTTGCCATGTCGGATGCGGCTCCCCTGCTCGCCAAAGGTGAGAAGGATCGCTTTCAAACCCAGGTGGCGCACGAAACGCGAGACGAAACGCAAGCCGGCACGGACTAGGCTCTGGCCAGCCAACCCGACGGCACCACAGGCCACAGGAGCCGAGGAACAAGATGGGATTCAAATGCGGCATCGTCGGACTGCCGAATGTCGGTAAGTCCACGCTCTTCAACGCGCTGACTGAGAGCGCCGCGGCGCAGGCCGCCAACTACCCCTTCTGCACCATCGAGCCCAATGTGGGCGACGTGCCGGTGCCCGACCCGCGCCTCGCCAAGCTCTCGGAGATCGCGAGTTCTGCACAAACGATCCCGACGCGCCTGACCTTTGTCGACATAGCGGGCCTCGTCCGGGGCGCCTCGCAAGGCGAAGGGCTCGGGAACCAGTTCCTCGCCCATATCCGCGAGGTCGACGCCATCGCCTATGTGCTGCGCTGCTTCGAAGATTCCGACGTGGTCCATGTGGACGGCAAGGTCGACCCCATTGCCGATGCCGAGACCATCGAGACCGAGCTGATGCTGGCGGACCTCGAGAGCCTCGAACGCCGCGTGCCGACGCTTGAGAAAAAGATTCGCGGCCAGGACAAGGAAGCCAAAGAGACGTTGGCGCTTCTGGAGCGGGCGCTCCTCACGCTGCGCGAGGGCAAGCCTGCCCGTTTCGCCATTGCCGACGACGAGGACCGCAAGGCCTTCCACACGCTGGGCCTCCTGACGTCCAAGCCCATCCTCTATGTCTGCAATGTGGACGAGGCCTCTGCCGCCTCGGGCAACGCCCTCGCCGATAGCGTGCGGCAACGCGCCGAAAAAGAAGGCGCGGGCTGCGTGGTCATTTCCGCCAAGATCGAGTCCGAACTGGTGGAACTCGACGCCGAGGAACGAAAATCCTATCTCGCCGACCTCGGTCTGAAAGAGCCCGGCCTCAACCGGCTGATCCAGGAAGGCTACAAGCTTCTCGACCTACTCACCTACTTTACGGTGGGGCCGAAGGAAGCACGTGCCTGGACCATAGAGCGCGGTACCCGTGCACCGCAAGCCGCCGGCGTGATCCACACAGATTTCGAAAAGGGCTTCATCCGCGCCGAGACCATCGCCTATGAGGAATATGTCGACCTCGGCGGCGAGGCAGGTGCGCGCGATGCGGGCAAGCTACGCCTTGAAGGCAAGGACTATGTTGTGCAGGACGGCGACGTGCTGCATTTCCGCTTTGCAAACTGACGCCTAGCCCTTTTCCTGAGCCGCTACTGCTTTCGCCGCCGTTTTTCGCGCGCGCTACTTTGGCGCTGGCTTCCCGGTCCCGGCGGATGCCTTCGCAGGCGCCGCCTGCGCGGCGTCGCCCTTCGCATGAAGGCCGTCCGCGGGAATGCCTTTGGGCGGAGTCACGCCCATGGAGACGTAGACATTCATCAAGCCTTCGACGCCGCCTTCGGCCGGCTTGATCCACTCTTGCGGCACATAGATGAGCGCGCCGCCAAAGGGCACCGGGGCCGAGGGCACCAGCACGGGCACGTAGCGCTTGTCGCCGATCGCCACCGGCTCGTGCGAGGGCATGAGCGCCAGCACGGCGGCGCTGCCCTCCCCGCCGAAGAAGCACCAGACCGGGCTCATGCTTTTCAGACTGTCCTCATCGTCGCCGCGGTCCATAATCGCCACGAAGCGCTTGGACACGTCATAGACATTCGACACCAGCGGAATGCGCGTCATGAACCAGTCGAAACTGTTGGAGATCCAGTTTCGCAAGCCCGACTCTACCGCCAGGCCCAACAGGAAGATGAGCCCCACAATGATGCCAAGCCCGATGAAATAGGCCACATGCGAGGAGCCCGAGAGATTGAGCCCTAGCGAAGTAATGAGATTGCCGAGGAAGCTGCCGGGGCCCGCATAGGTGGCCACCATCGACCCCAGCCACGCGGTGACGAGGACCGTGACCATGATGGGCAGCAGCGCCAAGGCGCCGGACAGAAAAACTCGAAAAATACGGCCCACGGGTCACCCTCCACGTTTGACACCGGACGCTAGCCTATCCAGCACACCAGGGCCAAACGCAAAAGCCGCCGGGACAAAAAGCCCCGGCGGCCTTGCTACGCAGTACTGGAAACGGCTGGTCGCGCTGTGGTGGCCTTAGCTCGCGTTGTTCAACGCATCGGCCGCGGCCACGCGGCGCAGGAAGTTCTCGACCGTGTGGCGGAGCTGTTCGCCATGGCGCGACAGGTCCTTGCTGACCTGGAGCATCTGCCCCGCCGACTGGCTCGTCTCATCCACGGCCTTGGTTACGTCCGGCATATGCGCGGCCACATCCTCGGTGCCCCGAGCCGCCTGGCGAACGCCATGGGAAATCTCCGAGGTTGCCGCCGACTGCTGCTGAACGGCACCGGCGATCTCCTGGGTGTTCTGGTTCACATCACTCATCGTGGTCACGATGGACTGCATGGCTTCGACCGCACTATGGGTCGAGGACCGGATCGCGTCGATTTGCTGCTTGATGTCCTCGGTCGCCTTGGCTGTCTGATCGGCCAGCGTCTTGACCGCGCTCGCAACGACCGCGAAGCCGCGGCCCGCTTCGCCAGCCCGCGAGGGATCCGGCGCACGCTCGTAGAACGGAAACGCCCCCCGCGAGGCGTGGTGATCGCAGTTTCAACCGTTGTGATTAATAGTCCCTTTAGACGCGGACGTGACGTGGCGCTTAGCGCAGGGCCGCAGCGATGTTTCCGCCGTCCACGGTCTTCACATGGCCAGTCGTCTTGCGCGCCTTGGCAAGCGCCAGGAAGGCTTGGGCCACGTCCTCGGCCGTCACCTCAGCATGCAGCAGATTGCCCGACATGTAATCCGTCTCGGAAACCCCTCGGGCCTCCGACCGCGCGGCGATCATGTTGTCGGTCAAAAGTCCGCTTCTGACTCGGTCTGCATTAACGCCATTGGAGCGAATACCGTCGGCACCGTAATCAAGCGCATACTGGCGCATCAGCAGCATGGTGGCCGCTTTGGGCAAACCGTAGGGGCCGAAATTCTGTCCCGGATTGACGGCCTGCTTGGAGATGTTGAAGAGCAGCGCGCCGCCCGTGCTCTGTTTCAGCATGATCGCAACCGCCGCGCGCGAGACGCTCTGATGGGCGAAGAAGTTCAACTCGAAGCTCTTGCGCAGGACCTCGTCTGGAACATCGCCGATGCGTCCCTGCCAAGCCGCACCCGCATTCGACACCACAATGTCGACGCCGCCGAAGCGCGCGCATACGGCGGCGAAGGCACGGGCCACGTCATTCGGTTGGGTCACGTCGCAGGCGATGCCGATCCCCTTGACGGCCCGCGCGGCTTCGGCCGCCGCATCGCCATCGAGATCGAACACAGCCACGGCGGCACCATCGGCCGCGAGCGCTTTGGCGGTCGCCGTGCCGATCGCGCCGGCGCCCGTAACCACCGCCGCTTGGCCCGTGAGCGGCTTGACCACCTGTTTTGCGAGCTTGGCCTGTTCCAGGCTCCAATACTCGAGGGCGAACAGATCGCGTTCGGGCAGCGGCTCATAGCGTCCGATGGCCTCGGCGTCCGTTACGACCCGCACCGTATTCTCCGCGAGGTCGCCCGCGATGGCCGCGTCCTTTGCCGAACGGCCGAGGCCAAACAGGCCGACACCGGGTACGAGGATCACGCGCGGCATGGGATCGAGCTTGGTCTTGATTCCGCCGACCGCCTCGTTCTCGCGCGAGAAATAGATGTCGTACTCCGCGACGAAGGTCTCGACGGCGGCTTGAACCGATTGGGTAAACGCATCGAGTTTGCCGGTCTCGGGCGCCGACACCACGAGCGGCTTGTTCTTCGTCCGGATGATGTGATCGGGCGTCACCACGCCACGCTGGCTGTAGGAGGCGAGCTCGGTGCCGTTCACATAGTCGAGGATCGCGGGGCTCGTCCGGAATTCGGCGATGAAGCGCGTCGGCTCCTGACCCGGGTGGTGGATGGCGCACGCACCGCGCAGGATCGGGGCGATGTCCGCGGCCGTTGCCGGTTCGGCCGGAACGTGCGCCCCCTGGAAGACGACAGGTCGGCCCTGACGCAGGCGGCTCTCCGCGAGTGACACCATCTCGATCATGTGCTCATAGGCATCCTGCGCCGTCTCGCCGAACGTAAATATCCCGTGTTTGTGCAGGATCAGCCCCTCGACATCGGGCTTCTCGTCGAAGACATCCGCCGCCGCCTTGGCGAGGTCGAAGCCTGGCGCAATATACGGAACGAAGCCCATGCGTCCGTCATAGACCTCGCGGGCGAGAGCCTCGCCATCGGGCTGATCGACCAGCGACAGGACCGCCGCGGCATGAGCATGGTCCACGAATTTGTGCGGCAGGAAGGCGTGAAGCAGCGTTTCCACGGATGGGTTCGGCGCGGCGGCGTTCAAAAGGTTCAGCCGCTGCATATTGACCATGGCTTCGTCGGACAATGCCTCAAGCGCACGCATCTCCCGCAAGGGTCCAAGTTTCACTGAAGGAAGCCCCCAAGGCTCCATATCCGCCATATCGGCGCCAGAGCCCTTCACCGCGATCACATCGTGTTCTTGGCCAAGATCGTCCACGGCGCGGGTCTTCACGGACGTGTTGCCGCCGCCATGCAGCACAAGCAGGGGATCGCGGCCGATCAGCCGCGTGGTGTAGACGCGAAGAGCGATGTCCTCGTTGACGCCGTCGGCGCCATAGACTTCCACCGCACGCTTCGCCTCGTCGTCAATCCATTGGCTCTTCATGGCGCGGGTTTTGGCAAGTTTCCGCAAGCGCGGCAAGCCGAGACCGCATTTTTCCGCAAGTTGAGCCAGAATCCTGGCCTCAGGCGAAGAATCCTCATTTTCGCCGCGGGACGATACGGATTCGAAACAAATTCGACCGGATAATCAGCAAACAAGGGGCGCTTTGGGATGAGGGAGACATTGTCGTGGGCAGATTCCTGAACGCATACAAGCCGGAACGGCATTACATGCGCGGACCGGGGCCGAAATGGCACGCCAAGCATACGGCCTCGCTCGTGGCCGCTGCCGGCGCGCAACCCATTGTGAGCCATAGCCTGGCGGACAATGGATTTTGGGCCGCAGGGTCCCGCCAGATGAGCTGGATGGCACCGACGGCCGCAGCCGCAACGCTGGGTTTCATGGCCGTTATGGTACTGGCCTAGCCGGGACAGGACCTGCGCCAAACAGCGATCCTCTGCGCGATTTCGCGTCCGATGACGCGCGCGCCCAAGCCCGCTCGCCCACGACGTCAAGCCAAAAGATTCGTGAAATTCAACGCTTTGGGGTTCCCTTTCGGGCCGGCTCGGCCCACCCTAAGGGCCTACGAGGAAGGGTCACAAAGTACACGAGGTACCTCATGCGCTCAGTTCTCTTCACGACCCTAGCCGTGCTTGTCGCCATTTTCTTCGTCGCAAGCCCGAAGCCTGCGTCGGCAACGCCGGCCGCCGCGGCACTGAATTATAGCCCAGCCACGGCATCGGAGGTTGTTCCGGTTAGACGGTGGTATCGGAGACGGTATTATCGCCGTCCCTATTACGGTCGCCGGTACTATCGCCGTCCCTATTACGGTCGCCGGTACTATCGCCGTCCCTATTACGGTCGCCGGTATTATCGTCGCCCCTATTACGGTCGCCGGTACTACTACAGGCGCCGCCGGGGCGTTAGCGTCTATATCGGCATCTAAACGATCTGCCGACTAAGACAGTCGTTTCGAAGAAGCGCGGTGCCTGTTTGGGGTGCCGCGTTTTTTTGTGCCGCCCGCCGCAGATCACACCAGCAGTACGCTCGCAACGCCAGCGGCGAACATCGCCAAGATTGCCCATAGAAGCGGCTTGCCGAGGGCAGGCCCCCCCAGCACGAAGGCGATGCCCCACTTGACCGCCGTGTTGACCAAGGCCGCGATCACGATGGCGACGACCGCCACGTGAGCATCGCCGGTCTTGGCAAGCTCGGCCATGGAAAGGGTGATCGCGTCCACGTCCGTCAGCCCGGCAAGCGCGGCGACGGCATACACGCCGCTTTCGGAGAAATTGTCCTGAGCGATTTTGACGGCGACCAGCACCACGGCGAAGAAGGCCGCGAACTTCACCGCGGAGGTCACGCTGAAGGGGTTGCTGACCTGCAGATCTCCTTGAGCGCTGACCTCACGCCCGTCCCTATGGATGCGAAGATAAAGCGCCGCCGCCGCCGTGGCCCCGACCAGTGCCATCGCCGCGAAGGGCACGAAGATCGGCCCGAGCAGCGCCCGGTTCACCACCGCCACGACCACCAGGACACGCACGAACATGACCGACCACGCCACCAGAATTCCGCTGGCGAACGCCATCGTATTGGCAGGGTTGGTGCGCGCTTCCCTGGCGAACGAGACGGTTACCGCGGTCGAAGCGACTAGCCCGCCGGCGAACCCCGTCACAAGCGCGCCCTTGCCTGGGCCGAGCCAACGCGTCAGTGCATAGCCGACCAGCGACAGGCCTGAAATCAAAATGACCAAGAGCCAAAGTTCGTAAGGATTGAGCGCGCCCCACGGATCGATCGGCTTGTCTGGCAGGAGCGGCAGCGCGACAAAAGTTGCGATCAACAACTGCAGCCCGGAAAAGACGTCGTCCCAGCCAAGCTGCTTCACGAAGCCATGCATCGGTTCCTTGTAGGCAAGAACCGCCGTCGTGATGACGGCAAGCGCAATGGCGATTTCGGATCCGCCCAGCATAACGATCGCGCCCAGCACGAAGACGATAATGGCGGCGATTTCAGTGGTAAGGCCGACCGACTGACGCTGGCCGCGCGTGGTCACCACGTAGCCCGCAACGACAAAGGCCCCGGTGATCAGCAAGCCGGCGGCCAGAATCCAATAGGAGTCGAACGCGCGGGAGAGCCAGGCCGCGCAAGCGCCAAAAAGTGCAAGCAGAATAAAGGTCCGCAGCCCTGCCGATTGTTCGGTCTTGGCCTTCCGTTCACGGCGATGCTTCTCACGCTCGATGCCGACCAGGGCGCCAAGCAGGACCGCTATCCCGAAATGGATCGCATCGGACATCAGGTCGTGTGGCTCCATCCCCCGCCCCTCCATGCGGCGGTATACGGCCCCTCAAGCGGCGCAGACGACGGCGCCTCCCGACATTACGAGTATAAGAGAGACAAACCCTCGCGCGAAGCCGGTGTCACGCCACGCTCGGTGATGAAGCCCGTGACGAGCCGCGCGGGCGTTACGTCGAAGGCATAATTGGCGGCCGCAGATCCCGGCGGCGCGATTGCAACGGTCGCAACTGTCCCGTCGGGCCGTTGCCCCGTCATATGAGTCACTTCGCTGGCGTCGCGCTGCTCGATGGGAATCTTTCGTCCGTCGTCGAGCGTCCAATCGATCGTCGAATGCGGCAGGGCGACGAAGAACTGGACCCCGTTGTCCTTGGCCGCGAGCGCCTTCAGATAGGTGCCGATCTTATTGGCCACATCGCCATTCGCCGTCGTGCGGTCGGTGCCTACGATGCAAAGGTCGACCAGACCCGCCTGCATCAGATGGCCGCCCGTGTTGTCGGCGACGATCGTATGCGGCACGCCATGAGCGCCGAGCTCGAAGGCGGTTAGAGACGCACCCTGATTGCGCGGCCGTGTCTCGTCCACCCAAACATGGACGGAAATGCCTTGATCGAAAGCCTTGTAGATCGGCGCAAGCGCCGTACCCCAATCGACCGTGGCAAGCCAGCCGGCGTTGCAATGGGTGAGGATATTGACCGTCTCGCCTTTTTTGTGCGCGGCATGGGCCTCGATCAGACCCACCCCATGCTCGCCAATTCTGCGGCAGGTCTCGACGTCCTCGTCGCAAATCTCCGCTGCCCGCGAAAACGCCGCCGCGATGCGGTCCGCAGGAGCTAACGGCTCCAGAACCGTCCGCATTTCGTCGAGCGCCCAGCGCAGATTGACGGCGGTCGGCCGTGTGGCGGCAAGAACCTCACAGGCCCGAGCAAGGCCCGCATCGGAGGCCTCGTTCCGCATGGCCAGCGCCACGCCATAGGCTGCCGTCGCCCCAATCAGCGGTGCGCCGCGCACCTGCATGCTGGCGATGGCATGGGCCGCGTCTTCGAGGCTGCGAAGCGCTACGATCTCAAGCGCGAAGGGAAGCTTGGTCTGGTCGATGATCTGTGCCGAGACGCCATCGCTCCCAAGCCAGATGGTCCGATACGCTTTGCCGTCGATATTCATGGAACCGCCTTAGCACAACTGCCGTAGCGTGCATAAGATCTCAGGCGAGCATAGCTGCCAAGGTGCGAAGAGCGCCTAGTCGCCTTCGAACGACATGAGCGTATGGCACTGCACGCCGAGCTCGCTCAGCCGCGCGCAGCCGCCAAGGTCCGGCAGATCGATGACGAACGCCGCCCCGACCACTTCGGCCTTGAGCTGACGCAAGAGCTTCACGGCCGCGATGGCCGTGCCGCCCGTCGCAATCAAATCGTCGACAAGCAGTACGGGCTCGCCTGGGCTCAGCGCATCCTCGTGGATCTCGATGACGTCCACGCCATATTCCAGCTCGTAATCCTGGCCGACGGCCTTGTGGGGCAGCTTGCCCTGTTTGCGGATCGGCACGAAGCCGCAACGCAAGCGATCCGCCGCCGCCCCGCCCAGAATAAACCCGCGCGCCTCGATACCGGCGACCGACTCGACCCGCTGATCGTGGAACGGCGCCACCAGCTGTTCGATGGAAGCTCGAAAACCCGACGGATGGCCGAACAGCGTGGTCACGTCGCGAAACATGATGCCGGGCTTGGGATAATCCGGGATCGTGCGGACGAGGGATTTGATATCGATATCGGTGGTCATTGCGTATGGGTCTCCAACAGCGCCAAGGCCAGTGAGGTGGGCGGAACGCGAAACGCCTTGATACCGGAGCAGTGACCGGCTGGCTAGGACCGGCGGGCCTCTATCCGTTCAGCACCCGGCCCGCGACCGCATCGAGCTTTTTCAGAAGCTCGGGATCGCGCGCTTCCGGCGAGGTGATGATGGCAGTGTCGAGCGCACAATCCGATCCAACGGGGCACGGCTCGTGCTCGCGCGGAAAGTCGCGTGCGAGCCGGCCCACCAGCCGCGCGGCTTTTTCCGCATTGGCCGTGAGCACACGAAGAATGTCCGTCACAGTGACCGCGTCATGGTCCGGGTGCCAGCAATCGAAATCCGTCACCATCGCCACGGTCGCGTAGCAGAGCTCCGCCTCACGGGCGAGCTTGGCCTCGGGCAGGTTCGTCATGCCGACCACGGAATAGCCGAGGCCCTTATAAGTGAGGCTCTCGGCGAGGGTGGAGAACTGAGGGCCCTCCATGCATACGTAGGTGCCGTCGCGAACGAAGGGGATGGCTTCAGCTTCGGCGGCTTCCGCGATGCGCATGCGAAGGCGCGGCGATGTGGGATGGGCCATGGACACATGGGCCACGCAGCCCGTGCCGAAGAACGACGTGGCGCGGTTGTGGGTCCGGTCCACGAACTGGTCGACAACCACAAACGTGCCCGGCGGCAGCTCTTCTTTGTACGAGCCGCAAGCCGACAGCGAGATGAGGTCCGTGACCCCGGCCCGCTTCATGACGTCGATATTCGCACGATAGTTGATGTCGGTGGGCGAGAGACGGTGCCCTTTGTCGTGGCGCGGCAAGAAGACGATGGGAAGGCCGTCAATATCGCCGAACCGAAGTGCCCCGGACGGATCGCCCCAGGGGCTCTCGATGCGCTCCTCGCGCACATTGCGAAGTCCGGGCAGATCGTAAAGCCCCGAGCCGCCGATAATGCCGAGCACTGCGTCTGTCATGCTTCCCTCTTGGTGAACCGTGATGCGGGGAGATAGTGCCCGGCCACCGCCCGGCACCGAACTCTAATCGCCCACATGCATATAGACTAAGGCCCACACATGGCTGCCGCGGTTATCCTCACCGACGGTTTCGCCGGCTTTGCGCGTATTCATAAGCCAGAGCGGGCCCTGGCCGTCGAGACCGAGGGGCTTTCCATCCGCCTCGAGGGCGAGGATGTAATCCGACGCATCAATGTCTTCAGGCAGAAGATAGCCGCTGTACCCATCCGAGGCGATGAAGCGGGTCTTTACCTTTGCGGCCTCGATAAACACCATGAGGTCTTTCAGAAGCGGCCCCTTGAAGACCGCTTCGTCCCCGAGTTCGAGGGTCACCGCCGTCACTTCGCCTTGCGGCAGCGCCAGCAGCATGTCCCTGTCGAAGGCGAAGCCATGTTTGAAGTTGGCCTTCAGTTTCGCCAGCGCACTGTCGCGCTTCTTGTCGATGGGACCACGATTGGGTTTGCCCACCAATCCGCCGACGGTGAGCAACACCATGCCTTCCGACTCGGGGACGCTGCTGTCTTCTGCAAGCGCGGCGAAGCTAACGAGCGCGATCCAGCAAAAGACAAGCGCCCGTAGCATCGATCCGCCTCAAGTCTCGGTCTTCGCCGCGTGATCTTTCTTATGAACCCGCGACCAGACCGCTATCTTGGAGAGATACATGATCACCGCGAAGACGATCAGGAAGATCATGATCCGCGCACCGATCTTGTAGCGCTCTTCCAGCTTGGGCTCGGCCGCCCACATCATGAAAGCGGACACGTCTTTCGCGTAGTTCTTGACGGTCGGTTCCGTTCCGTCGGTGTACTCCACAACGCCCTCGGACAAAGGATTGGGCATGGCAATCTGATGTCCTGGAAAGGCAGCATTATAGTGCATGCCCTTGGTCATCTTCATCTCTTCCGGCACCTCGCCGTAGCCCGTCATCAGCGCATAGAGATAGTCCGGCCCACCTTCGCGCGCCTTGGCCATCACGGACAGGTCCGGCGGCAGAGCGCCGCCATTCGCGGCCCGCGACGCCTGATCGTTCGGATAGGGTGAACGGAACCGGTCCGACGGCTTGCCCGGACGCTGGAACATCTTGCCCGTATCGTCGGGACCGTCCGTAATCTGAGCTTGGCTCGCCAACGCCTCGACCGCCGCCTCGGAGAACTGCGGACCGCCCGGCTCCCCAAGGTTACGGTAGGACAGCAGCGTCATCCCGTGGCAGTTCGCGCACACGAACTGATAGACCTTGTAGCCGCGCTGGAGCTGCGCCCGGTCGAAATGACCGAACGGCGGTGCGAACGACCAGTCCTGCGCCTCAATTTCCGTGCCGTGACCGTCATCCGCGGCGAGAGCTGCGCCGGGAAGCGCGATCGCCAAGACCGCGATGGCGGCGAACAGTTTCAAAATGTTCCGCATCACGCAGTCCCCCCGCTCGGCGCCGCAGTCTTCTTACCGAGCACAGACTCGGTAATGCTGCCAGGAAGCCTCTTAGGTCTCTCGATAAGCCCCACGACCGGCATGATGATCAGGAAGAAGGCGAAGTAATAGATCGTGCACACCCGTCCCCAGAACAGATACCAGCCGTCGGGGGCCTGCGAGCCGAGATAACCCAGCACCAGGCAGCAGATCACAAACAGCCAGAAGAACCATTTGAAAATGGGCCGGTAGCTGACGGACCGGATACGCGACGTATCGAGCCACGGAATGAAGAACAGCACGACGATCGCACCCATCAGGCCGATCACACCGAACAGCTTGTCCGGAATTGCCCGCAGGATCGCGTAGAACGGCAGGAAGTACCATTCGGGCACGATGTGCGGCGGCGTCTGCAGCGGGTTGGCTGGAATGTAGTTGTCCGAGTGGCCGAGATAGTTCGGCGCGTAGAACAGGAACACGCCGAACAACAGGCAGAACAGCACAATCGCGAAGCCATCCTTGATGGTGAAGTATGGATGGAACGGCAGCGTGTCCGACTTCGTCTTGACGTCCACACCCGTGGGATTGTTGCTGCCCGGAATATGCAGCGCCCAGATATGCAAGATCACCACGCCCACGATGACGAACGGGAACAAATAATGGAGCGCGAGGAGCCGGTTCAGCGTGGGCTCGCCCACCGAGAACCCGCCCCAGATCCACTGCACTAGCGTCGTGCCGAGCCCCGGAACCAGAGAGTCGAGCGAGGAGAACAAATTGGTAATCACCGTCACGGCCCAGAAGCTCATCTGTCCCCAGACCAGCGAATAGCCCATGAAGGCCGTGGCGATCATGAGGAACAAGATCAGCACACCGAGCATCCATAGGATCTCGCGCGGCGCCTTGTAGGACCCGTAATAGAGCCCTCGGAACGTATGAATGAAGGCGGCGAAGAAGAACATGGATGCCCCGACCGCATGGGCATAGCGCAGCAGCCAGCCCCAGTTCACGTCGCGCATTATCTTCTCGACGGAGTCGAACGCACCGTCCACGGTCGGTTGGTAGTGCATCGCGAGCACGATGCCGGTCACGATCTGGACGGCCAGCATGAAGCTCAAAATTGCGCCAAACGTCCACAAATAGTTGACGTTCCGCGGCATCGGGAAGACCCCGAACTGGTCGTGCATCAGCCGCGGGACGGGCAGACGTGTGTCGATCCAGCGCCCAATGCCGGTCGACGGCGTGTAAGTCGATTCGTGCGCCATGGTCCGCCCTATCCGATCTTGATTTTGGTGTCAGAGCTGAAGGCGTAAGGCGGAATGTACATGTTCTCCGGCGCCGGCCCGATGCGAACACGGCCCGCCGTGTCGTATTGCGAACCGTGGCACGGGCAGAACCAGCCGCCAAACTCACCTTTGTAATCGGCAATGGCCTGGCCCTTGGGAATGCAGCCCAGATGGGTGCAAATCCCGATCATCACGAGCCACGGCTCCTTATCGGGGGCGGCGCGATTGGCATCGGTCGCCGGCGCGGTGTCCGCCAGATTGGCGTTGCGGGCCAGTGGGTCGATCAGCTGATCGAGCTTGACCTCTTCAGCATCCTTGATCTCCTGCGCGGTGCGATGGCGAATGAAGATCGGTTTGCCGCGCCACATGACCGTGATTGCCTGACCTTCTTCGACGGGCGCGAGGTCCACATCGATCGAGGCCAGCGACAGGGTCGAGGCGTCCGGGTTCATCTGATCGAGCAAGGGCCACAATACGGCCGCGCCGCCGATGGCCGCAAAGGCCGCAGCGCCGATCAGGATCACGTCGCGTCGCGACGGATCGTCGTCATATGAAATAGATGGATCGGTGGAACTATCGGAATTGGCCATGGATCCAAGCGCTCCTAATTTTTGATGGAGCCGAAGAGAGCAAAAGCCCCGCCTCTCGGCTCTCTTATCCGGCACCGAGCGTGCCGCAAACCTGTTATTGCCAAGCCACGTGCTTGGGAGCAACACGATTCATGGCGGTTTTCTGTCATTGCCACGGGATGTTGTCCAGCGGACACAGTGGTCAAATTGGCGCAGGTAATCCCTGATGAAGATCAAGAGTAAGCCGATAGTGCCAACGCCATAATGGACTGATGTGACGAATACGGAGCGGTAGGGTAGATGGATCATGGAATACGAAAATGTCATCGAGCGGGGGACCATGGACGCTCCAGGATCGAAGGAAAGCTTCGAGGCCAACAAGGATAGGGCGAAACGCTGGTTCGAGGACTTGCGCGACAAGATGCTGGAAGCACTCGAAGCGGTGGAAGATGGGGCCGAGGATGCGCCCGGTTGTGAGGGCAAGGAGGCCGGCCGCTTCACTCGCACGCCTTGGCAGCGCGAGGAAGGCGGCGGCGGGGTCATGTCCCTGATGTCGGGCCGCGTCTTCGAAAAGGTCGGCTGCCACACCTCCACCGTCCACGGAGAATTTCCCAAGGAGTTCGCCGGACAAATTCCCGGTGCAGCCGAGGACCCGCGCTTCTGGGCCTCCGGCATGTCGTTCATCGCACACCCCACGAACCCCAACGCCCCCACCGGCCACATGAACACGCGCATGGTGGTGACCTCCAAGGGCTGGTTCGGCGGCGGCGGCGACCTCACGCCCGTCCTGAACCGGCGGCGCACCCAGGAGGACCAGGACGCCCAAGATTTCCACGCGGCCATGAAGGCCTCTTGCGCAGGCCAGCCCTCGGCCGACTATCCACGCTTCAAAGACTGGTGCGATGAGTATTTCTATCTCAAGCACCGGAAAGAGCCGCGCGGCATCGGCGGCATCTTCTACGACTATCTGGATACGGGCGATTGGGAGGCGGACTTCGCCTTCACCCAAGAGGTGGGCAAGGCCTTCGTCGGCAGCTATCCGGAGCTGGTGGCCCGCAATGTCGGCACGCCCTGGACCGAGGAAGACCGCACCGAGCAGCTCATCCGCCGCGGGCGCTACGTAGAGTACAACCTGCTCTACGACCGGGGCACGATCTTCGGGCTGAAGACCGGCGGCAATGTCGAGGCGATCCTCTCGTCCATGCCCCCACTGGTCATGTGGCCTTAGAGACCCTTACCCCCGAATTCCGGCATACATCAGCGGGGCGCCGTCGGCGAACTGGGTAGCGATTTGGGCGTCGGCCAGGTGGCCGGTGACGATCGAAATGGCGGCAAGCGCGATAAAACCAAGCGCGAAACCTGCGATTTTCTTCCCCGTGATCGTCCCCATGACCCTTGTCCCCTTCTTCGGCACCGGCGCATCCCTCTGGGCGCGTCGTGGGATCAGGTTTAGGGGGGGGCGGCTGAACCCAATCTGAGGGGTCCGTTCATCTGGCGTTTAGGTTAGGGTTAACGGCCCGGAAAGCCTTGGCCCGTAAGGGTCCGAGGGTCCGACGGCGGCCCAAAAGGACTTGCCAATTGCGCTCGCATACCCCATCTTTGGCGGCCTCGGGCGCCTGCGGTTGGGCGTGGACGAAGACGACGGTTAGCGACGGAACGTAGCGAAGAGCACGACCCTTTCCTGACATCTGAAGACGCCATGCGCTTCTTCCTTGGGGGACTCATCAGAGAACGCCTCAGGCGAAGGGGCTAAGTGGCCCGTTATTTTGAAACTAGAGAACGGGAAAGGACTCCCCCGATATGTCTCGTGTCAACGGCACCGTTAAATTCTTCAACCATACGCGTGGCTTCGGCTTCATCGAGCCGGAAGATGGCGGCAAGGACGTATTCGTCCATGCGTCTGCTATCGAGCGCGCTGGCCTGCCGCCGCTGAACGAAGGCGACAAGGTCACCTTCGAGATCGAGGACGACCGCCGCGGCCGCGGTAAGCAGGCTGCCAACGTGCAGATGGCGCAGTAGCCTTACAGGGCGTACGTAGCTGCAACTACTTTTGACACGCTTCTAACCGAAGCGTGGACACAGGTTTTATTCGCCGCTGGACCCGCCCGGGTCCAGCGGTTTTTTATGTTTTTTGAGTAACTTAGCTTCGACCCGAACGTTCAGGTCAGGTTCATGTGGACGCCCCTAGGGTGCCACGAACGGGGGGCAGGAAGGCCTCACCGGATCTGGGGGGTTCTCTCAACCTTAAACGGCGCGAAAGGCAACGGCGCCGCTCTCGAGGAACGGAATTATGGGTCGGAAATCGTATTTTGCATTTGTAGCTTCGCTCGCCGCGGTCTTCGCCTTGTCGGCAGCTATGCCTGCGGAAGCTGGACGTGGCCGTGGTCACGGCTGGAAGGGCGGCCATGGCGGTCGCTACGTTCAGAACAACTATTACGGCCGCCGTGGCGGCGACAACTGGAATGCGCTGGGCGCGGGGCTGGTCGGCCTCGGTGTCGGCGCGGTAATCGGCAGCGCCCTCACCCCGCGCGAGGTCGTCGTGGCCCCGCCGCCGCGCCCCTATCGGCCCGTGGGCTATCGTCCGCAACCCTGGACCGATGACTGGTATGCCTATTGCGGATCGCGCTACCGGAGTTTCAACCCAAGGTCGGGGACCTATCGTGGCTATGACGGTTACGAGCACTTCTGCCGCTAGCGCTATGTCTTAGAATGCATCGCAGCCCGCCGCATCCACCTTCGGCGGGCTGTTGCATGCGCGCCACAGGAGCATGGACCGGCGCCGCACGCACGCGGGCATGGCCTACCCATGATCGTGCTAAAAGTTTGATTTTTTTCGCGGTTTTCTCCTCGTCAACCCTGATTGCGGCCTCGGCCCATTCCATCTTGAACGGGACGCCGTCACGGTCCAAAATTGCAGCCGTTCCCGAACGTGTTTGGCGTGGCGTGCGAATTTTCTTGCCGGTCAGCGAAATTTATTGTCTTGACGCAAACACGTATCGCGGCTCAGCGATTATCGTCTCGACGATGTCAGGAAGTTCCAAGCTTAGAAACTGAGGACTGTTGCAAACCCATGCCCGTTGTCGCCGAACCCGCGATTACTGAAATTTCCCGCGACCAACCGAACGTCCCGGCAGACCGTCAGGCACTCCAGAAGATCCGGCCCTATCAAGGCATGGTGGCCTGGCCCACCGTGTTCCTTGCGATCGGAATCGTGGCGTCCTTCGCGACGGTCTGCACGCTGGGCACGATGGGGATCATCCCTCTCTGGCTCGGATTGATCCTCAATACGTTCATTCTCTATGCGGACCAGACGCCGCTCCACGAGGCCTGCCACGGCAATATCGCCGGCAAGCACTCGCGCTATCTGTGGCTGAACCATCTGATCGGCTACGTGTGCGGCACGATCCTGCTGCACGAATATAAAGCCTTCCGCTACATGCATCTGGCGCACCACCGGGACACGAACGATCCGGAGCTGGATCCGGATCACTGGGTGGCAGTGAAGAATCCGTTCCTGCTTTTCTGGCGCTGCATGACGATTGTTTTCGTCTACCACAACTATTTCTGGCGGCACATCGCCTTCCATCCGCACGTACCGGGTATGCGCCGTCTCTCAATTCAGATCGCGCTGATGAACGGCCTCTACTACGCGACGATCATCGGACTGTGCGTGATCGGCTATTGGCGCGAAGTCCTGATGCTGTGGGTTTTCCCGCATATTCTCGCCTCAGCGCTCATCATCTACTTCTTCGCCTATCTGCCCCATAAGCCGCATAAGGTTCGCGAGCGCTATCGCGACACGAACGTGTTCTGGGTGCATGGCAAGGTCGCCGAGCCCGTCGTGGATTGGCTCTACCTGTTCCAGAACTTCCACCTGATCCACCACCTGTTCCCGCGCATCCCCTTCTACAAATACAAGAACGCGTTCGCCGATCTGCGGCCCGTGCTGGTGAAGGAGCAGGCGCATATCTATGAATACGATTTCGGGCCCCAGCGAGAAGCGGCGACCGAGGCGCGCTAGCGGATCGCGAAGATGGGATCGAATGTTAGAGTGGCCGGGAAATTTCCCCGGCCATTTTTTTGGCGGTCCAATCTCTGGGGCGGTCCAATTTACGAAGCAGTCTAAGTCGATCCACCCGGTGAGAGAGGGCACGCATGTTGCGCACGGTCTTTGCAGGATTGCTGTTGGCGCTTTGGGGCCCCATGGCCGCGGCCCAAACAACCGCCGCGCCGGACGATGCGTTGCCCGAGGGCTTCGAGAAGATCAAAACCATCGTCGTGATCTACGCCGAGAACCGCAGCTTCACGCATCTGCTGCCCGATTTTCCCGGAACGCTCAACGTCGAGGACGCGCCGAAGGCCTCGATCGTCCAGAAGGACCGCAACGGCTCCGTGCTGCCTTCGCTACCGCCCGTTTGGCAAAAGCACGCCGCGAAGCCGGATCCGGCCTATCCAGCATCGATGCCGAACGCCCCGTTCCGCATCAGCGCCCCGCCCTATAACAGGCCGCCCGACGTCCTCAACCGCACGCCGGTCCATCGCTTCTATCAGAACCGCGCCCAGATCAATGGCGGCACGAACGACCTGTTCGTCGCCTGGACGAATACCGGCTCGCTCGCCATGGGCAACTTCGCCGGCAAAGGCACGCACCTGTACCGGCTCGCCAAGGAGTTCACGCTAGCGGACCAGTTCTTTCAGGCGGCCTATGGCGGTTCGAATCTCAATCACTTCTTTCTGGCCTGCGCCTGCTCCCCGCCCTTCCCCAACGCGCCAGAACATCTCCGCGTCGTTTTGAATGAGAAGGGCGACCTGAAGCTCGCTCCGAACTCGCCGAAGTCCGCGCTGGAAGGCCCGCCCACCTGGGTCCAGGACGGCAGCGTCTCGCCGGACGGCCATGTGGTGAACACGGTTCAGCCGGCCTATCAGCCGAGCGGCATCGCCCCCGCCAAACACGGCGACCCACAATTCGCCGACCCCGAGAAACATCCGCTGCCGGCGCTTGAGCTCCCCACACTAGGCGACCGGCTGTCGGAGAAAGGCGTCGACTGGGCTTGGTATGCACAAGGCTGGAAAGTGGCGCTCGCCTATCGCGGCGTGATCTACAACAAACTGGGCACGGTGAACTTTCAGCCGCACCATCAGCCCTACAACTACTTCGCCAAATACGCGCCCGGTACGAAGGCACGCAGAAAGCGGCTGAAGGACATGGAGGATTTCTGGCTGGCGGCCCGAAAGGGCACCCTGCCCGCCGTCGTCTTCGTCAAGCCTGACGGTACCAGCAATCAGCATCCCAGCGAGAGCACCATGTCAGCGGGCGATCTCATGATCGGCAGAATCGTCGGCACGCTCCGGCGCAGCCCCCAATGGGACAACATGGCGATCATCATCACCCATGACGAGAACGGCGGCTTCTGGGACCCGGCCCCGCCGCCCGCAGGCGGATCGTTGGGGCCCGGGAACGCGAGTGCCCATGGTCATCGTGTCGCCCTAAGCCAAAAAGGGCTTCGTCGACCATTCGGTCTACGACACCACGTCCATCCTGGCGTTCATCTCGAAGCGGTTTGGCCTCGAGCTCCTGCCCGGCATTCGGACCCAGTTCGGCGACTTACGCAACGCGTTCGCGATCGCCGACGACTGAGCGTGGCGTCCGGTCCCCTGCCCTATCAGGCAGCTTTGCGGGCGACGATGAACGGCACCGAGACGTCCGTCACGAAGTGCCGTGTCTCCACGATCTCGAACCCTTGCGCGGCGATGCGCTGCTTGAGTTCGGCCTCGTTCAGGAACTGGACGAACGGCGCTAGCCCGAGCAGCTGCATGACGGGTAAGACGACCTTCATGAGCCGATATTTGAGCGGCGCCGCCGGGCCCAGATTGCAGAACGTCTTGGAGATGAACAGCCCGCCCGGCTTCAAGACCGACGCGATACTGCGGAGGTCCTCGTCGAGCCTCGGCAGCAAATGCAGCAGGTTGAAGCCGAGAACCGTGTCGAAAGAAGTGGTCGTCCCTGCGATGTCCCCGACGCCGGCCGTTTTGAAGGCGACGTTCCGCGCACCGCGCGCAAAAGCCGTCTCGCTCGCGATGCGGATCATGCCGCTCGAGATGTCGCTGCCTACATATTCCTGCACGGAGTTGCAAAGCTGCAGTGCCGTCGTTCCCGTGCCGCACCCCACCTCCAACACATGCTGATCCTTTGCCAAATAGGACCGCGTGCGATCGAGCGTGGCGTTATAGGCCTGCATGTTGGCGATCGGCTGCTTGGCGTATTTCTCCGCCTGCCCATCCCAAAACTGTGTCGCATTTTTCATGAGTGAGCTCCCTTCGAACACAGGCATACCCATGCAATCTTGAAATGTGAATTGCCTAAAATCGCAGTAAGTGTATGCAGATTTGCATGAACTGGCAGGCCATATCTTTCGACTGGAACCAGGTCCGCGCCTTTCTCGCAACAGCCGAGGAGGGTTCGTTCTCCGGCGGCGCGCGGGTGCTGGGCCTGACGCAGCCCACGCTGGGCCGTCAGGTGGCCGCGCTCGAACAAGACCTCGGCGTATTGCTGTTCGAACGCATCGGCCGCTCCCTGGAACTCACCCCATCGGGCCTTGAGCTTCTGGACCATGTCCGGGTCATGGGCGATGCCGCGCACCGCGTCTCGCTCGCGGCCTCCGGGCAAAGCCAGACCATCGAGGGCGTGGTGCGGATCACCGCAACCAATGTCTTTGCCGCCTATCTCCTGCCCCCGGCGATCGACAGGCTGCATGAGATTGCGCCGAAGCTGGAGCTCGAAATCGTCGCGTCCAACCGCATCCGCGACCTCCAGCGGCGCGAGGCCGATATCGCGATCCGCCATGTGCGGCCCGAAGAGCCGGACCTCGTCGCGCGTCTGGTGTCGGAGGGCGATGGCAATCTCTATGCATCGGAGCGCTACCTGAAGCGCTATGGCCGTCCCCAATCTCCAGACGATTTGGACGGCCACTACTTCGTGGGCTCCGGCAACTACGACGAAATGGAGCGGTATCTCAACAGCCTTGGCATTTCTCCGGCGCCTGAGAATTTCCGTTTCGGCGCGGATTGCGTGCTCGTCATGTGGGAGATGTCACGGCAGGGTTTTGGCATGTGCCTCATGGGCGCTGATATCGCCGCCATGACACCGGGCATGAAGCAGGTCTTTCCGGATATGGCACCGATGAAGTTTCCCACTTGGCTGATCGCGCACCGAGAACTCTATACCAGCCGCCGCATCCGCCTCGTCTATGACGTGCTCGCCGAGTTTCTCTCGAAAGGAAATGCCGCGCCCCGGCCGATCTGACACCGGCCCGGGCGACCGCGCATGTCCCGCAAGTGGACGCGCCGCTAGTCGGTATGCGGACCTTCGTGCGACTCCTCAAACATCTGCTCAAAGGTCGGTGCACGGCCCATTTTCAGTGAGGGCCTGCGGCATCAGGTTCGGGCGTGCCTTGTTCCGCATCAAGGCGGCATGAGCCCGGAGGTGCTAGCACTCCAGATCCCTAGTAAATGGAGGGCCTCATGACGAACAGAAAGCTTGCCGAGATCTTGACCAACCAGACGCTGCTGGCGCTCAGAGAACACGCACCAGTTCAGGAAGCCTGCCGGTGCATGTGGGAACACCGCAAGGGCTCGGTCCTCGTGATCGATCAAAACAGCAGGCTCATTGGCATTTTCACCGGCCGCGATGCCGTGCGCACGCTCGCCGAAGGCAGAAGCGCCGAGGTCACCCCCCTAGCGGAAGCAATGACGGCCCGCCCGGTTACGGTGCCACCCACGGCCAGAGCCGTCGATGCGCTCCGCGAGATGAGCGACCGCGGAATCCGTCATCTGCCTGTTGTGGAGAACGAGAAAATTCTCGGGGTCGTTTCCCGTGGCGACTTCAAAGGCATCGAAATCGATCGCCTTGACGAAGACGACCACCTGGCGGAATGCCTGCGCTGACCGTCAGGTGGACTCTTGCTCGAATGTGAGATCGGCCGGCGAGATCAGCACGCCGAATTGCTGGCACCAGATTACCACCGACGGATAATTCTTGAGATCGACGCCCTCGGGGATCGCGTAGTTCTGGCTGCCCTTGAAGGCCCGCAAACGCCCAAGGTCCACATACATCGTGTCCTTCACGTCGTCGGAGGAACGGATGTCCGCCTTGGGAACCAGATAGACGTGGAAGTCGGGACCCGGCCCCACTTCGAAGTCCTTGTCCAGAAACACCGTACTCGGATAAACGCTGACCGCCCCCTTGCCGTAATGGACCGGGTCGCTCGGATTGGCATGGATGAACGTGCCTTTGGCCACGATCGCTCCGGCCTCGTCCCGGTTGAGCGCCTCCTTGGCATCCGGCGGCGGAAAGAGATAGGGGAACAGGAAGATGCCCAGGGCCAAGCCCAGCACCACCCCGATCAAGCCGCCCGATAGAAATCCTTTGATGAACCGCCACATGTCGCGCCTCCCGATGCCCGTCAGCCAATCTCCGCGAGGCTACGAGCTTGCCATGGCGGCGCGATGAACGCGAGTGGCAGACGCCGGACGCTCGAGTCTAATCGAGCTGTCTAATGGACCTGCAGCTCCCCCGCCACGAAGCTGAACTCGGTTGGCGAAATCAGGGTCTTGTGGGCCACGCGCACCCGATAGAGCGGCCCTTCCAGATTGGCTTCCCAGAAATCCAGGAACTCGGAGAGCTTCGGAAACCGCGGCGCGAGATCGAACTCCTGCCACACAAAACTTTGCAGCAGGTCCCGATGATCGGGCAGGCGGTAGAGAATCTCGGCTGTGGTCAGAGAGTAGCCAGCGATTTGATTGGCGAAGGCCTGGTCCATCGGTCCTCATCCCCCGTTATTGACGGCTTTCTTGACCCCTTAATGCTAAGACCGACTTCCCATCCCGTTCAAGCGATTGATTGAGCAATATCAGCATATTGGCAGCACGTCCGCGGGAGTGCTAATTTTTTGGCACTCCCATCTTGAAAGTGCTAGAAACCGATTCTACATACCGTGTGAGGGGCCCCCGGTTCACGGGCAGCGCCCTCATTTCACGACAATTTTCGACAATCTGTCTGGAGGAGTAAGCAAGATGAAGTTTCGTCCATTGCATGACCGCGTCGTGGTGCGCCGGATCGATGAGGACGAACGGACTACGGGCGGCATTATCATTCCCGATACGGCGAAGGAAAAGCCGCAGCAGGGTGAAGTCGTTGCCGTAGGTCCGGGCGTTGCCGACGAAAAGGGCCAGGTTCAGCCGCTCGACGTCCAGGCGGGCGATCGCGTGCTGTTCGGCAAGTGGTCCGGCACCGAGGTCAAGATCGATGGCAGCGACGTTCTCATCATGAAAGAGAGCGACATTCTCGGCGTCCTCGAAGGCACGGCCGCCTCGAAGAAGAAGGCCGCGTAGCCCAAAGCGCTACCGCCAACCGAAATTCCATTTCACCGCTCGGGCACGGCCGCAATCGCGGCGTGTGACAAGCGGCAAGGTTTGAAGGAGTTACACAAAACATGTCTGCGAAAGATGTGAAATTTTCCCAAGAGGCGCGCGAAAAAATGCTTCGCGGCGTCGACATCCTGGCCAATGCGGTCAAGGTCACGCTGGGGCCCAAGGGCCGCAACGTTGTTCTCGAGAAGTCGTTCGGCGCCCCGCGCATCACCAAGGACGGTGTGACGGTCGCCAAGGAGATCGAGCTCGAGGATAATTTCGAGAACATGGGCGCCCAGATGTTGCGCGAAGTGGCCTCCAAGACGGCCGACGAGGCCGGCGACGGCACCACGTCTGCAACCGTTCTGGCCCAGGCCATCGTCAAGGAAGGCGCGAAGTCCGTCGCTGCCGGCTCCAACCCGATGGATCTGAAGCGCGGCGTCGAACTTGCGGTGGGCAAGATCATCGAGGCCCTGCAGGAGAAGGCCAAGCGGGTCACCTCCAACGAGGAGATCGCCCAGGTTGGCACCATTTCCGCCAATGGCGATCCGGAGATCGGCCGCTTCATTTCCGAGGCCATGCAGAAGGTCGGCAATGACGGCGTCATCACCGTCGAGGAGGCCAAGAGCCTCGAGACCGAGCTCGAAGTGGTCGAGGGTATGCAGTTCGATCGCGGCTATCTCTCGCCGTACTTCATCACCGACGCCGACAAGATGCGCGTCGATCTGGAGAACCCCTACATCCTCATCAACGAGGCCAAGCTCTCCAACCTTCAGTCCATCCTGCCGCTGCTTGAGTCCGTGGTTCAGTCGGGCCGTCCGCTGCTCATCGTCGCCGAAGACGTCGAGGGCGAGGCGCTGGCTACGCTCGTGGTCAACAAGCTGCGCGGCGGCTTGAAGGTCGCGGCCGTGAAGGCTCCGGGCTTCGGCGATCGCCGCAAGGCCATGCTGCAGGACATCGCGGTTCTCACCGGCGGCCAGGTCGTCTCCGAGGATCTCGGCATCAAGCTGGAGAACGTCACGCTCGACATGCTCGGCCAGGCGAAGAAGGTCACCATCACCAAGGATGACACCACCATCGTGGACGGTGCTGGCAAGAAGAAGGACATCGAGGCGCGCGTTGCGCAGATCCGTCAGCAGATCGAGGACACCTCGTCCGATTACGATCGTGAGAAGCTGCAAGAGCGGCTGGCGAAACTCGCCGGCGGTGTTGCAGTGATCAAGGTTGGCGGCGCCACCGAGATGGAGGTGAAGGAGAAGAAGGATCGCGTCGACGATGCGTTGAACGCGACCCGCGCGGCCGTCGAAGAAGGAATCGTGCCGGGCGGCGGCGTTGCGCTGCTGCGTGCGCTCGAGGCGATCGAGTCTCTCCGCGCCGGCAATGACGACCAGAAGATCGGTATCAACATCGTCCGCCGCGCCCTTCAGGCCCCGCTCCGTCAGATCGCCGAGAATGCCGGCGAAGACGGCGCCGTTGTCGTGGGCAAGATCCTCGACAAGAAGGACTACAATTTCGGCTACAACGCCGCGACCGGCGAATACGGCAATCTGGTCAAGCAAGGCGTGATCGACCCGGCGAAGGTCGTCCGCACCGCGCTGCAGGATGCTGCTTCCGTGGCCGGCCTCCTTATCACGACCGAGGCCATGGTCGCCGAGCTGCCCAAGAAGGGCGGCGCCGCACCTGCCATGCCGGGCGGCGACATGGGTGGCATGGGCGGTATGGGTGGCATGGGCTTCTAGGCCTCACCCGACCCGTCGCATCCTTTTTTGGATGCACCGAGAAACATAGAGCCGCGCCTTCGGGCGCGGCTTTTTGTTTGGGGCTAGCTGCCGCCGTCCGCCGCCAGCGCCTTCGCCAATGCCAGCAAGCCCTCGCGATCCTCGGCAAAGCCGCCCTCGATCCAGCGCTGCTCGACCCTGCGCAGCATGTCGCCGATTTCCGGACCGGAGAACTTGCCCAGCGCTGTGATGTCCGTGCCGCGCAAGGAAAAGACCGGCGCGTCCCAGCGCTCAGCCAACGTCGCGGCGCTGCGCCAGGCGGGATCCGTCACGGGCGCATCGCCATTCGCCCAGGCAAGCAACACGCGCGCGGCGTAAGCGGCCGGTCCCAGCGCATAGAGTTTTCGCTTTGCCGCCGCTTCGTCCGGCAAGGCATCGACGAAGGGGACGCCGCCCAATGCGAGCAGGGCCTGTTCGGCATTGGAAAGTTTGAAGCGGCGCGCAAGACGTTTTGCATCCTCGGGGACGAACACGGCCAGCGCGGCGAGCCGCAGGATCGCATGGGGCTTGCGATCCAGGGCGTCCTCGATCCCAATGAGACGCGCGAACCGGGACAGCTTTGGCGCGGCTCCAAGAATGTCGCAGAGCAGCCCATAGTCGAACAGCACCGACACCGCCTCGGAGGCCTGCGGCGCCACCAGCAGACGTTTTACTTCGCTCGCAACACGTTCCGCCGAAAGCTGACGCAAGCCCGCCCTCGCACGCACGCACGCGGAGAGGCCGGCGGCGTCGAATGCGCCCCGGCCGTACCACGCGTTGAAGCGGAAGAAACGCAGGATGCGTAAGTAGTCTTCCTTGATGCGCATGGCCGGATCGCCGATGAAGCGGACGCGCCCGGCCATGAGATCCGGATAGCCGCCAAGCGGGTCGAACAGCGTCCCGTCCATGCCAGCATAGAGTGCGTTCAGGGTGAAGTCCCGCCTCGCCGCGTCTTCCGCCCAGTCCTCCGTGAAGGAGACCGTGGCATGCCGGCCGAAGGTCTCCACATCGTGCCGCAAGGTCGTGACCTCGAACGAGACACCGTCGGCGACGAGCGTCACCGTGCCATGTGCAAGACCGGTCGGAATGGCTTTGAGACCTGCCTTGCGCGCCCGGGCGATGACCTTCTCAGGGACAATCGTCGTGGCGAAATCGACATCGGCGACCGGCAGTCCGAGCAACGCATCGCGCAACGCACCGCCGACCGCGCGCGTCGCGCCAGTCTCGCCCGAAAGCGCCGCGAACACGCGAAGGGTCTCAGGCCGCGCAAGCCAAGGGGCCGCGTCGAGCGACGGCGGCGCCAAGTCATGGCTGGTGTCTTGCGGTGTGTCGTGCTCGGCCATGAGGGTTGGTCCGACAGGAAGGGCGGCGGGTCAATTGATACCGCCCGGTTTGATGACGCCGTCTTCCAGAACGGAGGGTTGATAGCTGCCGTCGCGATCGCCGCCGGAAAACTCGACCAGCGTGAACAGCCCCACGAACAAGACCACGAAGCCGGCGATAACAAGCCACAGAAACGGCGCCCCCGCCATCGCTCGGTTGGGTGCCACGCCCTTCACCCACACCACATAGGCCGCGTAGACCAAGAAGGGCAGCAGAAACAAAAGGATGTTGATCAGAATAACGCGAAACATCAGGCCCGGCAGTCTCCCCAAGATCGGTTATTCGGCACGGTCTTCATGCGCCTTTGGTGCGGGAGCTTAGCGGCGCGATGCGCACAATGCGAGCGCGCTTTCCCTCGGCCGCGTGCACCGGCATCGCGCATCCTTTCTTACTCATCCATAGGGAACGGAAAAAACGCGCCGTCACTCCACACGCCCGGGCCCGCCTCTGTCTCCACCGTCATATCGGCCAGCTCGTAATAGACCGCGCGCGAAAGCTGCGCCCGCAGCCCGTCTCGCACATCCACGAATGGCGCCTGCCCGCCTTCGGGTTCGGCGCGAAATCCGATGGCATGTGCAGGACCCGCCGTCACCTCGTCGTCGACATTGGTGGTGAAGGTCAGGCGCTGGTCGGACCCCTCACCGTCCCGGGTCATCGCGACCGCGATGAACGGCTCGCCCTCGACCTCGATGGGCACCTTCTCCACTGGCGTGACGAGGTAAAATCCGTCCTCTTCACGCCGCAGCACGGTGGAAAAGAGCTTCACCAAGGGTTTGCGGCCAATGGGCGAGCCTTCATAGAACCACGTGCCGTCGCGCATGATTTTCAGGCCGATATCGCCGCAAACATTAAGCTTTGGCAATGATGGCCCGGCTCGTTTGCCGCCATCACTGTCAGATGCTACCAGTCGCTTGGTGTTCTTGTCAGGCATTGTCGTATTCAGCCAAAAATAACCTGGTGTTCGCAACAAAGAACTTAAAACAGACGAACAAGGGATTGTGATCCGTTTGCCGGACAATGTGTTCTGCTTTCATACGACTTTAGCCCTATTTTTTCTCCACCCTGTGGATTGAGCAAAACGGAAGCATAGATAAGACAATCATGACACTTGAATCCGAAACACAGCTCGTCGACCGCCTCGATGAAATTGAAAGCAAAATCCAGGATGTGCGCGACGCAACCGGGACCGTCATCTTCGGCCAGGAGCGAGTCATCGACTTGGCGCTGGTGACGCTGCTGTCCGGGGGACATGCCCTCCTCATCGGTGTGCCGGGCCTTGCGAAGACGAGCCTTGTGGAGACACTCGGCGCCGTGCTCGGACTTGAGAACAAGCGGATCCAGTTCACGCCGGACCTGATGCCGTCCGACATTGTCGGTTCGGAAGTCTTGGAAGAAGACGCGAACGGTAAGCGCGACTTTCGCTTCGTGAAAGGGCCGATCTTTACCCAGCTCCTGATGGCGGACGAGATCAACCGCGCCAGCCCCAAGACGCAGTCGGCCCTGCTGCAGGCGATGCAGGAGCACCATGTCACAATGGCCGGCGTCCGCCATGACGTGCCGCTGCCCTTCCATGTGCTCGCGACACAGAATCCGCTGGAGCAGGAAGGCACCTATCCGTTGCCCGAAGCCCAGCTCGACCGCTTCCTGTTGCAGATCGACGTCTCCTACCCCGACGCCGACGCCGAGCGGCGCATGCTGTTCGCCACCACCGGCACGGAAGAGCGCAAGCTCAAGACGATCCTGACGGCCGAGGAGTTGATGGTCGCCCAGCGGCTGGTGCGCCAGCTTCCCGTGGGCGATCAGGTCGTAGACGCCATTCTGCAACTCGTCCGCTCCGCCCGCCCGGGCACCGGCATCGATCAGACATTGGACGAGATGATTGCCTGGGGCCCCGGCCCGCGCGCCAGTCAGGCGCTGATGTTGGCCGTGCGCGCGAAAGCGATGATGGAGGGCCGCCTCGCGCCGTCCGTCGACGACGTGATCGACCTCGCCGAGCCTGTCTTGAAACACCGCATGTCGCTGACCTTCGCCGCCCGCGCGGAAGGGATCGAAATGAGCGATATGATGGCAAGGCTCATCGAGCCGCTGAAGTAGGCTTACCTTGGCAAACGAACGCGCAGCGCTTCAACCGTTTTTGGCGGAAGAGGCCGAAGCCCACGGGCTTGCGGCGCGGATGCCCTCGCTGCTCGTCGAGGCGCGCCGGGTCGCTTATACCGTAACGCACGGCACCCACGGGCGCCGCCGCCCCGGGCCTGGCGAAACCTTCTGGCAGTTCCGGCATTTCGACGTCAACGACTCCGTTGCGGCGATCGACTGGCGCCGCTCCGCGAGCTCCGACCGGCTCTTCGTCCGCGAACGTGAATGGGAAGCAGCCCATACGGTCTGGCTCTGGCTAGACCTGTCGCCCTCGATGCGTTTCAAGTCGTTCCTGTCGAAGACCTCGAAGGAAAGCCGTGCGGTCATTCTGGCGCTCGCGCTCACCGAGCTTTTGGCACGCGCCGGCGAACGGATCGGGCTCATGGGCCGGGTTCCCTCCACAGGCCGCTTTGCCAGCCGCAAGATGGCCGAGGTCCTTCTCAGCGAAACGGCGGACGATAGCCTGCCGCCGCCCGCGCGGCTCAATCGCTTTTCCGAGTGCATTCTGTTTTCGGATTTTCTCGAGCCTATCGAAGACACCGTCGCGCGTTTCCATCAAATCGCCAGCCAGGGTGTGCGCGGACATCTGGTTCAAATTCTCGATCCCGCCGAAGAGACCCTGCCCTATTCGGGGCGCACCGAGTTCGAGGCCTCCGAAGGCGGCGCGACAATGATCGCCGGCCGCGCGGAGGATCTGCGCGACAAATACCAGAAGCGGATGGAGCGCCATCGCCTCGACCTTCAAGAGGTGGCGCGGCAGCTCGGCTGGTCCTTCGTCCTGCATCACACCGATAGACCCGCCGAGGAAGTGCTCCTGGCGATACACGGCCAGCTCGCCGGCCAGGACCGCGACTACCGTTATCGCGCCGGGCGCGGCGCCACCGAGCCTGCAGCTACGGGAACAGGTGCCGGCTCATGATGACGCTCGGCCCCATCGGCTTCATGCAGCCTTGGATCTTGCTGGCGCTGGCAGCCCTGCCCGCGATCTGGTGGCTGCTGCGCTTTACCCCACCTAGCCCAAAGGTCGTCGAGTTCCCGCCGACGCGTCTGTTGAAAGAGCTGAAGCCCACCGAAGAGACACCGGCGCGTAGCCCCTGGTGGCTGACCCTGATGCGGATGCTGCTGGCCGCCTTGTTGATACTGGCGCTTGCGCGTCCCGTCATCAATCCGGATGAGGGACGCTTCGCAGGGGAAGGAACGCTCCTTGTCGTGGTCGACAATGGCTGGGCCTCCGCGGCGCACTGGAACGCACGGCGCGAAGCCATCGAGGCCGCCATCGACCGCGCCGATCGTAGCGGCCGCAACGTCTTGATCGTGCCGACGGCTTCAGCCGACGAGATTGGCGAACCGCTGCCTGCGGACGCGGTCCGCGAACGCATTACCGGACTCGTGCCCCAACCGTTCGCACCGGACCGGGAGACATTGGCCGCGTCGTTGGACGAGGCTCTGAAAACAACATCCGGCTACAGTGTCATGTGGCTGAGCGACGGCCTGGACTACGGCCATGCCGAACAGTTTGCGGACAAGCTCGGGAAACTCGCCGAGGGTGGCAGTCTCACCGTCCTAAAACCTGGTGCTCAGGAAGCCCCCTTGGGTGTCGGACACGCGCGCGCCGATGGCGGCGTTCTTGCCGGCCGGGTCGTGAGCGGCGCGGAAGGCCCTCAGTCGGGAAGCATCCGTGCACTGACGGCACGCGGCGAACCGCTTGGCGAAGCACCCTTCGCGATCAAAACCGGCGAGACGGAAGCCATCGCTCCCTTCGACCTGCCGCTTGAGATCCGCAACCAGGTGGCGCGCCTTCAGATCAAAGGACAGCGCTCCGCCGGCGCCGTGCACTTGCTGGACGCGCAGTCGCAGTGGCATCGCGTGGGTATCGTCTCGGGCGAATCTCGCGAGGAAGCCCAGCGGCTTCTGTCGCCGCTCTATTATGTGGAACGCGCCCTGTCGCCCTATTCGGACGTGATCACACCGACCGAGCGCAATATCGCGACCGCCGTCAACGATCTGATCGAGAAGCAGCGCGTGTCGACCATCGTACTGGCCGATATCGGTAAGCTCGTGCCGGCCACGCAAGAAGAGCTTGAGACTTGGCTCGACAAGGGCGGCATGCTGATTCGTTTCGCCGGGCCCCGGCTCGAGCAAGGCGGCGACGAACTCCTACCCGCCGCTCTGCGGCGCGGCGGCCGTTCTCTGGGTGGCGCCCTGTCCTGGGGCACCCCGCAACAGCTTTCGCCCTTTGAGGACACGAGCCCGTTCAGCGGTCTCGACACTCCAGAGGATGTCCGCGTGAACCGGCAGGTGCTGGCGGACCCGGCCGTCGCCATGGACGCCGAAGTATGGGCGACCCTTGCAGATGGGACACCGCTCGTCACGGCCAAGCGGCAAGGAGATGGCTGGATCGTTCTGTTCCATGTGACCGCGAATTCCGACTGGTCGAACCTGCCGCTGTCCGGCCTGTTTGTGCAGATGCTCCGCCGGACCATGACCCTTGGGCCGAGCCAGGTCGGTGCCGCGAGCGATGAGAACGGCGAGGCGGGCGATGAAGCGGCCAGCACCTTGCGCAGTTCGGCGACGACAGCGCTCGCCCCGGTTCAAGCGCTCGATGGATTTGGTCAGCTCGTCCCGCCGCCCTTGAGCGCGGCGCCGATCGCGCCCGACGGGTTCGACAAGACGGTCGCCGGCCCCGATCATCCGCCAGGCTATTACGGCCCGTCCGGCCAAGCCCGCGCGCTCAACATCGTTAAGACGAACACCAAGCTCTTGCCGCTCCCCGATGTCGAGGGCGCCAGTACGGTCAGCTTCTATACGTTGAAGAAGCCCTTCGCCCTGGAGCCTTGGCTGTATCTGGCGGCGCTCGGCATATTCGCGCTCGACATTCTTGCGGTGCTCGCTTTGAGCGCGGGCCTCGGCTTCCGCAGGCACCACAAAGCCACGGCGGCAATCGCCCTCGCAGTACTGCTCACGGCCTCGCCGCAAGACGCCATTGCGGCGGAGTCCGACACCAATGCGGCCGCAACGGCATCCGACACGAACGCCGACGATTTTGCGCTACAGGCCACACTCAAGACACGGCTCGCCTATGTGCTCTCGGGCGATGGGGAGATCGACCGCACCAGCGAGGACGGCCTCATGGGCCTGAGCAAGGTGATCGGCGCCCGCACGGCGCTTGAGCCGGGCGCGCCGATGGGCGTCGACATCGAGAACGACGACCTGTCTTTCTTCCCGGTTCTTTACTGGCCGGTCCGCGAGGACGCCGAACCTCTGTCCGATAAAACGCTCGCCAAGATCGACGCCTATATGAAGCAAGGCGGCATGATCGTCTTCGACACCCGCGATCAGGAACGCGTGGCCTATGGCGGCAGCCAGGGCAAGGCGCTGACCCGGCTGATCGGTCAGCTCGACATTCCGGCGCTCGAGCCCGTGCCCGGCAATCATGTGCTGACCCGATCGTTCTATTTGATGAACAGCTTTCCCGGCCGCTGGGACGGCGGTTCGCTTTGGGTCGAGGCCGAGCCCTCGGACGAGACGGAGCGCAACGCCCGGTCCCGCCGCACGGATGGCGTGAGCTCCGTGGTCATCACGTCTAACGACTTAGCCAGCGCCTGGGCGCTCGACGAGGCCAACCGCCCGCTCTATCCCGTCGTGCCCGGCGGCGAGCTGCAGCGAGAAATGGCATTCCGCGCGGGCGTTAATCTGGTGATGTACGCCCTCACCGGCAATTACAAGGCGGACCAGGTCCACGTGCCTGCCCTCCTCGAAAGGTTGGGTCAGTAGATGATGAACTGGTCCATCAATTTTATCCCCTTCGTGCCCTGGCCCGCCCTTTGGGTGATCGCCGCCATCGGGGCCGTGCTCCTGGCGCTGCTGTTCTGGCGCGCACGGCGCGGCGCCGTGCTGCGGCTTCTCACCTTCGCGGCACTCCTTCTGGCGCTCGCCAATCCGCACCTGAAACGGGAAGATCGCGAACCGCTCAACGATATCGTCACCGTGGTGGTGGACGACAGCCAGAGCCAGACACTGGCGGGCCGCACCGGCCGCACCGCCGAACTCCGCAAGGCGCTCGAAGAGAGTCTCAAGGAAGTCCCGAAGCTTGAAACGCGCTTCGTTCGCTCCAGCTCGGCTTCGGGAGACATCGAGCGCGATGGTACGATGCTCTTCACCGATCTAGGCCAGGCCCTGGCCGACGTTCCGCCGGATCGCTTGGCGGGCGTCGTCATGATCACGGACGGCCAAGTCCACGACGTGCCCGACAAGGTGGCGGCCCTTGGCTTTGATGCGCCCGTACACGCCCTGTTGACCGGCAAGGAAGACGAATTCGACCGCAGGCTCGAAGTCACCGCGGCGCCACGGTTCGGCATTGTCGGCAGCAACCAGACGATCGAAGTCAAAGTCAGCGAGTCAAAGCCCCGCGAAGACGACATCGCCATGCTGACCGTGACCCGTCAAGGTAAGGCACCACGCACGCAGACGGTGCGCGTGGGCGACCCTGTCGAGATTCCCGTCGAGATCGACCATGCCGGCCCGAATATCGTGGAGATCGAAGTCGACGGCGCGCCCGGAGAACTGACCGCTATCAACAACCGGACGCTTCTCACCGTCGAAGGCGTGCGCGAGAATTTGCGTGTGCTTCTCGTCTCGGGCGAGCCCCATGCTGGCGAGCGCACCTGGCGCAATATGTTGAAGTCCGATGCGTCCGTGGACCTCGTGCATTTCACGATCCTGCGTCCGCCGGAGAAGCAGGACGGCACACCGATTAACCAGCTCTCGCTGATCGCCTTCCCGACTCGCGAGCTGTTTCAGGAGAAGCTCGATCAGTTCGACCTGATCATCTTCGACCGCTATCAGCGCCGGGGCGTGCTGCCACTGCTCTATCTTGAAAATGTCGCGCGCTATGTAGAGCGCGGCGGTGCGGTGCTGGTGTCCTCCGGCGACGACTACGCATCGCCCTTGAGCCTCTACCGCACCCCGCTCGGCGAGATTCTGCCCGCGGCCCCCTCCGGACGTGTGATCGAGAAACCCTACCGGCCGGCCTTGTCCGACCTTGGCGCCAAACACCCGGTGACCGGCGACCTCGCGGGCGCCCGTGGCGGCGGCACCGATGGGACCGACCCGACCTGGGGCCGCTGGTTCCGCGTGGTCGACGTGTCCCCGCGCGATGCGGACGTACTGATGAAGGGTGCCGACGGGCGGCCTCTGCTGGTCATCGGCGAGCGCGGCACGGGCCGCGTCGCGGTGCTGCTCTCCGACCAGGCCTGGCTCTGGGCACGCGGCTATGATGGCGGCGGCCCCTATTCGGACCTGCTGCGGCGCCTGGCGCACTGGCTGATGAAGGAGCCGGAACTCGAGCAGGAAACCTTGAAAGCCTCGAGCAAGGGCCAAAACCTCATCATAGAACGGCGCTCCATCGAGGACGAGGTCGACCCCGTCATTGTCACCACGCCGTCGGGCGAGGAGATGAGCGTTGAGCTCGATAAGGGTGAGCGCGGCCTCTGGCGCAAGGTGCTGCAAGTCGGCGAACACGGCGTCTATCGCGTGGCGTCCGGAGCCCTTGCAGGCCTCGCCACCGTGGGCAAGGCCAATACGCGCGAGTTCGCAGCCGTCACCGCGTCCAGCGAACCGCTAGCACCGGTCCTTGAGGGCACGGGCGGCGGCGCATTCTGGATGGGTCTCGAGGACGCCGATGGGGGCAATCTTCCCCGTCTTGCCATGATCCGCAGTGGCCATGTCATGCACGGCACGGACTGGCTGGGCCTCCATAAACGGGACGCCTATCACGTGAAGGGCGTGCGCCTATTCCCGCTCTTCAGCGGCTTCCTGGCATTGGCTCTGCTGCTTGGTCTCCTGGCCGCGGCCTGGTACCGCGAGGGCCGCTAATCGCCGTCCGTCGGGTTGGACCGCATTTAACCTGACTCGTATGCCCTGACTTGGCCGGCCGCGCCATCCAGCGTGCCCTCGACGAGTTCCACACCCAACAAGCGCGCCGGATCGACAGGCCCCCGAAGGGTGATCGCGCCTTGTGCCGATGGCTTGAAGCCGAAGCGGCCGTAATAGGGCATGTCCCCAACGAGCAGGACGAAGCCGAATCCCGCTTCCCGCGCGCGCCCCAGCCCTTCCTCAAGCAGCGCCTTGCCGCACCCCTTTCCCGTCAGCGCCGGATCGACCACGAGCGGGCCGAGCAACAGCCCACCGTCGTGATCGCCGACACAAATGGCTGTGAACCTGACGCCGCCCGCCACCCGGCCCTCGCACCAGGCCGTCAGGCTGAGCCCGGACACGGGCGCGATGCCCTCGCGCACGCGATAGGCACTGCGCACGAACCGGCCGGGACCAAAAGCAGTCGCGGAAAGAGCATTGAGCGCCGGAATGTCGGCTTCGGTTTCGGGGTGAATTTCAAACGTCATCATAGCATTGGCACCAAGAACAAGGGTGAAGGGAAAATCCCTACCGGGGCGCCAAACGTGACCAACTGACTTGCGTGAGTTAAGGACGAGGCGGCGGCGAGGGTCAGGCGTTCCGCGTAAAGCGGGCGCGTGCTCGTCGTCGCTGAAGAGGCTTTATGGTCTTGCTCGTCCACATCATGGGCGCTGGCCATATCACGGACGGCGCCACGAGGTCCAGCCCCATTGAGGAACTAGAGCGCCCGGGCACGTTTACGAACGGCCCAAAGTTCACTAAGTGTTATCGGCTCACGGTATAGCGTTGGAATTGCTAGACTTCGGCTCTGGCAAGGCGGGGCGCAAACGCACGATCCGAAGGTTAAGCGGGGTTATTCATGGCAGACAAGGCGAAGCTGCTCGTTCTCTATCATTCATCCTATGGGCATACAGAGACCCTGGCTTACGCGATGGCGCACGGCGTGCGGGCCGTTGAAGACATTCGGGTGACCGTGAAGCGCGTTCCCGAGCTGATGCCGGATGACGTCATGGCGGCAGCCGGCATGAAGGTCGAACAGCCCGCGCCAGTCGCCGAGCCGGCCGAGCTTGCAGAGTACGACGGCATTATCCTCGGCACACCCACGCGCTTCGGCAACATGACCTCGCAAATGCGCTACTTCTTCGATCAAACCGGTCCGCTCTGGGCGGCCGGGGCCCTGATCGGCAAGGTCGGCAGCGTCTTCACCTCCACCTCGACAGGCGGCGGCAACGAGACGACGATTGTGTCCGTACACCACACACTCATCCATCACGGCATGGTCGTCGTGGGCCTGCCCTATTCCGCGCCGGACCTGCCGGACATCAGCGAGGTCAGGGGCGGCTCTCCTTACGGCGCGGGCACGATCTCCGCGCCCGACGGCTCCCGGACGCCCTCGCAAAAGGAACTAAACCTGGCGAGTTTCCAGGGCCACCACGTCGCGAAGATCACCAAGAAATTGATGACGGGCGACGAATAGCGCGGCCACTGCACAACGCTCATCTCGCCGGACCACATATCTGTCTAGCTGGACCATTTGGGACTGAGCGGCGCGCTGCCGAAGATCTCCGCAAGACGCCTGTCTGTTCCCGGGTCTAAGGGCTCGGGCAGATCGTCCAAGCCGAACATTCCGGTCTCTGCGATCTCGCGCCTTTGCCGGTACTCGCCGTTTCGCGTCCAGTCGCGCACCAGATAAAGAGCGATGTGATCGCCGGGAAAATTCGCGTTGTTCGAGAACATCCCGTGCAAGCTTGGCGGCCCCGTCAGCGTGACGCCGACCTCTTCTTCAAGTTCGCGCGCGAGCGCATCCTCCAGCGTCTCGCCCCATTCGACACCGCCGCCCGGAAAAAACCAACTTGCCCGATAGTTATGCCGCACGAGAAGAACGCGACCCGCCTCGTCGATCACGGCGCCCTGAGAGCCCAACGTCATGCCGCGGCTCATGCGCCAGATGGGCCGGAACGCCGCCGAGACAACCCGGGACAGGCGCTTGCTACGTGGTCCGTTCTTGCCCAACCGCAAAATCTCCGCCGTCATCGTGATGAAATGGAGCCGCAACATGACGGCACCAATCGGTCCTTGTCCAGAAGTCAGCGTGCTGCGGCGGTCCATCGCGATGCGAGGAACGCTCTCTTGGCGGCAGCGGCTTTTTGCAATACGCAGAGCGCATGACCGCCAATGAGGCCCAGCACGTGTTCACCCTCGCCCACGTCTCCGACATTCACTTGAGCCCCGTGCCGAAGGTGATGCGGCGCCAGCTCCTGTCCAAACGGCTCTTTGGCTATGTAAACTGGCACCGGGGGAGAAAGTTCGTGCACAAGCGCGAAGTCCTCGACCTCCTCACGCACGATTTGAAACAGCGCGGCCCCGACCACATCGCGGTGACGGGCGACCTCACCAATCTGGGCCTGCCGCAGGAATTCCCGCCCGCGGCCGAGTGGCTCTGGCAGCTCGGGGCGCCGGACGACGTCACAGTCATTCCCGGAAATCACGACGCCTATGTGCGGCTCCATCCCGACAAGGCCACGGCCCTTTGGCGCCCCTTCATGGAGGCCAACGAGGCCGGTAGCGCGCTCTTTGAGACGCCGCCCGGCGGTTTTCCCTTTGTGCGGCGGTACGGCGACATCGCCCTCATCGCCCTGTCATCGGCCGTACCAACCGCGCCGCTTGTGGCCGCCGGCTGGCTTGGCTCGGCGCAGCGCCGCGCGCTCGCCGACATCCTCGACCGGCTCGGCCAGAAACGTCTGTTCCGTGTCGTCCTGATCCATCACCCGCCGCTACCGGGACAGGCCGGCTGGCGGCGCGCCCTGCGGGATGCACACGAGGTTCAAGAAATCCTGCGGGACCATGGCGCCGAACTCGTGCTCCATGGCCACAACCACGAACAGAGCGTCCTGGACTGCGAAACGATCAGCGGTCCTGCAATTGTCGTAGGCGTTCCGTCCGCGTCCGAAGCGGTCGACGGCCGGGTCCCCGCCGCGCGCTACAACGAATACGCCATTGAACGTGCCGGAAACGGGTGGCATGTGGAGATGACCGGCCGCGCCGCCACGAAGGATGGCCAGGTCTTGGAATGCGAGAAACGCGTGCTTAGGTCGCGCTGAGCCAAACCGCGGCGAACAACCCAACCGCGCCTGTCAGCAATCCGACGATGAAGCCCAACACCACCATACGCGTATTGAGCCGAGGATTTGCCTCCACGTAGGCGCCCTGAGGCCGAATGCCGGGCTGAACCAACGCCACGTCCATACGCTCCCGGCGCACAATCTCTCCGGCGACATAGTCGGTGATGCGGTCCGCCGCCTCGACCACGTTGGTCGCGCGAAACAGCGTGCGGCGTCCGTTCTCGCTGTTGCGCATGAAAAGATAGGCATTCGTGCCCTCATCGACCGTGACATAGGTGAAGAGATCGACCCAAAGGCGCGCCGGGCGGCTCGGAACCAGCGCCAAGTTGAAGCGGTCGTCGTGATTTGGAATGTCGGCAAAGACCGAATCCAGCTCAGCCTTCAAGAGCTCCAGCCGTGCAATCTCCCCATCGCGATGGTCCGCGGTGCGATCGAGCCGTTCGGCTTCCTTGAGCCTTGCCTTGCCAATCGCCTCGCGCAGGGAGCGGCTCGCCGCCGGGTGCGCGATTGCCTTGACGCTATTGTCCATCGTTGAAAAGTCCTTCTCTTTCTCTTCGTTCGTCTCTCGGAACGCCGCTTCGAACCTGGACGCCGCCGACTCAGTGGGGGAAGACTCGGCCTCGGACGACGCGGCTTCAGCCAAAGCAGCCTCGGCCACCTGCCGGGCCCGCGAGAGCCGGGTCCGGCGGACCGGACCTGCAAGCACCGGTTTCCGTGAGGCTAGATCGCGCGGCGGCCAACCCTTTTCCTCGGATTCGGACAACGCGCCGGTGCTGGAGTCCGACGTCGTTCCGGCCGCATCGTCCGCACGCGTCCGTTGTACCGTGAACCAGCTGGAGCCGGCGCGTGCGCGCCGTGCCGGGCCCAATCCGAACGGATGCGTCTGCGGCCCGGCCGCGCCCCTACCGGTTCGCGAGGACAACGGAAGCTCTCGCATCGTCGAACCATTTGTCGACAGCATCGTCGACACTCTTATCGAGCCCCAGTTGCCACGCGGCAATCGTAGCGTCGAGCGCCTCTTCGTTGGCGGCAACGAAACTCTCGCGATTGATCGCCTCGCTCGCCTCGTTGACGAAGTAGTCGATGGCGATGCCGATGGCGACGCCAAGCGCGGCGCCGATCACCTGGCCGCCCACAGGCTCGACGACGGTACCGACCGCCGCGCCCTGCAGCGCCGGCCCGGCGCGCGTGGCAAGCGACGTGGCAAGACGCGTGGACATTTGGCCAAAGCTACGCGCCGCAATGCCGTTGATCGCGCGGCCGAGCGTCAACGCACCGACGGTGCCGCCGACAGCGGCAGCCCCGACACCTACGACACCGTCAAAGGCGCGGTCCTCCATCAGATAGGTCGGCGCTTTCCATTTCTGCGCATCCCAATCCAAGTTCACATTGGTCATGGAGGTGGTTTTAGGAATGTCCTCCATCGTGCTCGTGTGCTTGGCGAGGAACAGCTGCAGCCGCATGTCGGTGTTAGCGATCACGCGCCGGAAGCTGTCATGGGCATGGCGTACGGTCTGCTCCACGCCCTTGGTGATCGTCTGATCGCGCAGTTCGGGCTTCAGGACCTGGTCCGTATAGTTGCTCAGAAAATACTCGTCGACATCCGCCTCGATCGCCTCGCCGAGCGACTCGTATTTCCCGGTCTCGAAGAAACGGCCGACCGCAGACGCCACGGTTTCCTTCAGCACGATGTAGGAGCGCTTCCACTCAAAGAACCAGTCAGCATAGGCCTCGATGGCCTCGTCGCGATCCTGGAACGCGAGATCGAAGCTGCGCGCCATGTCCTCATGGGCGGCTCGCTTGATGCGCGCGCGTTCCTCGTCGAGCATCAATATCGTGTCGTTGACGAACTTGTCCGCCTCCGACTGACCCACGACGACCTTATGCAACGTGCCGTCAATATCCTTGACCACGAGATCGACCGCGTCGGGCGGCAAGGTGCGGCTGGGCTTGAAAATATCGAAGAAGCTCCCGTCGGGATGGACGGCGGCCGTGTGCTCCAAATGGCGGTAATAGCTGCGATAGAATGTGGTCCCCAAAGATAGCACCGCATAGGCGATCAGGATCAGCCCTATAGCCATTCCGATGGGCTTGAGGAACATGCCGAGCGGGCCCGGCTTGACCACCTTCTGTTTGACGCGCGTTTCGCGTGCTTTGACACGTGCGCCCCGGCGCCGCGTGACACGCGATAGCCACGACTCCTCCCTCGCAGGAGGAGCGGAAGACACTTCGTCAATATCGTGCGCGTCGTCGCCGTCGTAGGTTTCTACGAGGGCGGTGCCGCGCTGTCCGTCGTCAAGCATGTCCTGTGACACCTTTCCTGTGACACCCTGGAACTGACTGAAAGAAGGGCCCCCATACCCTTGGCGCACGAGCATTATATATAGCAACCGGAACCGCTCGATGTAAGACGGCCTTGCCGAGGTGCCTGCTAGCCTTTGTCGACCACCCGAATGAGCCACTCAAACAAGCCCTTACGGTCGGTCCTAAAATGCGCGAGCGTGTCCCCCTCGTCGATTTTCACGGAGAGGCCTCCCAGCGCGTTGACGACCTCGAAAGCGTGCTCGTCGGTGACGTCGTCGCCGATAAAGATGGGCGTCCGTCCCTGGAAGGGCACCTCCTCCAGAAAGGCCCGCACGGCGTCCCCTTTGTCGATACCTTTCGGTTTCAGCTCGAACACCATCTTGCCCGGGAGAATGACGAGGCCAAGATTCTCGGCCACCACGCCCTGAACGGCGCGTTCGCACAGGGCCGCTAGCTCCGGCCGCTGGCGGTAGTGAAGGGCAATGGACGACCGCTTCCGCTCAAGGATAAGCCCGGCATTGTCTTCCGCGAAGGGCTCCAGCGCGGCATGGGCTGCCGCCACCGCCTCCTCGTTCCCCTCGTCAATATGAAGCGCACCGCGTGAATCGCGCCGGATCGAGCCATGTTCAGCCGCAATCGGAAGCGCGACCGGCGCCAAGAACCCGTCTACCACATCGAGGGGACGGCCCGTGACCACGGCGACCGCACCATCGAACTGCACAGCGAGTGCGTCGAGCACCTCGCGCACGTGCGGCTCGACGGCAACCAGGTCCGGGCGCGGCGCAAGCGCGACCAGTGTCCCGTCGAAATCGAAGAAAAAGGCGCTCGCGCTCTGAACATCCGGCAAATTCTCGGTCATTGTTCTCCACCGACAAGGCGTTGGATCGGAAGCAGGCAGGCAAAGCGGCACGGATTTCGTAGCATCGCGGCAAGCCGCACGTATCGGCGAACAATATTCGAAATGTTCCGAACTCTTTGTGACGATTCCAGTGTAATATCATGCGCCCATCGCGGCACGCACGATAACTGACCTGCAAGGTTCTTAACCGATAGGTTGTGAAACTCCAGGGGTCATGGCTGCAGGACATGGCCGCGTCATCCGCACAGGATATGACATACGTAAGTCCACAGACGAATGATTCGGGCGCGCGCCCGCTCTCGATGGCGCTCCCAGCCGTCCAAGATAAAGTCAGAAGCTGATGCCTGAGAAGACGGAAAATAGCCGCCGCCTTGTTGTTGTCTCCAACCGCGTCGCGGATTTTAGCGCTAAGTTCCAAACTGGCGGCCTGGCCGTCGCTCTCGGCGATGCGCTCAAAGCCTCCAAGGGAGTCTGGTTCGGCTGGAGCGGAGAAACGCGCGACGACGCGGTCTCCGTGCCGCCTCACGTCGAGAACATCGCGGGATTGACCGTCGCCACGATCGACCTCACGGGCAAAGAGGCGGAGGGCTACTATTTCGGCTATGCCAATCGCTGCCTTTGGCCCGCACTGCACTACCGGCTCGATCTCGCCCAGTCCAACGAGGAGCAAAGCGAGATCTACTTCCAGGTGAACGCGCGCTTCGCGGACGCGCTCATGCCGCTGATCCAGCCGAACGACATCATTTGGATCAACGACTATCATCTGATCCCGCTGGCCGAGGAATTGCGCGGGCGCGGCTGCACGGCCCGAATCGGATTCTTTCTGCACACGCCCTTTCCCTCGCCGGAAATCTTCGCGGCGATCCCCAGCCAGAAGCGTCTCGGCAACGCACTGATGGTCTACGATGTGGTTGGATTCCAAACCACGTCGGACCGGGACAATTTCCGCCGCTACGTCACCGCCTCGTTGGACGGCGAGCAGCTTCAGGGCGACCGGGTGACCGCGCAAGGCGAGACGACGCTGGCCTCCGTGTTCCCCGTTGGGATCGACGTCGGTCATTTCCAATCGCTCGCCGAGGAAGACGACGCCATGGGGCCGCTCCTTCCCGACGCGGGCGAGGACATGAAGACCATTATCGGCGTGGACCGTCTCGATTATACCAAGGGCCTGCCCGAACGCCTGCGGGCTTTCGAAGTTCTGCTCGAGCAGTTTCCCGAGCATCATGGCAAGGTCCGGCTGGTTCAGATTGCGCCGCCGACCCGCGGGGGGCTTCCCGTCTATCAAGAAATTCGCGAGAACGTCGAACGCCTGGTGGGGCGTATAAATGGCCGCTTCGGCGACCTCGGCTGGCAGCCAGTCATTTATATGCATCGCGGCGTCGCGCAAGACATACTCGTCCGCTTGTTCCGGCGGAGCGATGTGGGACTAGTGACCCCCTTGCACGACGGCATGAACCTGGTCGCGAAGGAGTACATCGCCGCGCAGGCCGCCCAGGATCCGGGCGTGCTGGTACTTTCGCGCTTTGCCGGCGCCGCCGAGCAGCTCCGTGAGGCGCTGCTCATCAATCCGCACGACATCCAGGAGACGGCCCGGGCCCTCGATCGCGCCCTGACCATGCCGCGCCAGGAACGCTGGGCCCGCCACAACCGGCTGTGGCAGCGCATCGAGACCTACGACCTGTTCAACTGGCGCGATAGCTTCATTCAGTCGTTCGCCGAGTCGGACACGAACCCCGTCAATCTGTTCCCGAAAGAGGCCGGCGCTGCCTGACACGAGCGCCAATCGAGCCGCCAATATCGTCCGGCCCCTCCCGGTGGGACGAAACGACCAATGGGCGCCCCATCTTTGCCTCTAGTCGCGGCGGATGAACCCTCTTACTTTGACCGGCATGAAGGTCTATCAGGGCCCGCCCCGGAAACCTCAATCGCCAACCCTCACCGCATCACCATAGCCTCATGATCGATCGTAACGACCGGCACTGGTACAAAAACGCCGTCATCTATGAACTGCACATCAAGGCGTTCTTCGATGCCAACAATGACGGAATCGGCGATTTCGAGGGCCTCGTAAAGAAACTTGATTATCTTCAAGACCTTGGCGTCACCGCTGTCTGGCTGCTGCCGTTCTATCCCTCGCCCTTGCGTGACGACGGCTATGACATCGCCGACTACACCTCCATCAACCCGACCTACGGCACCATGCGCGATTTCCGCCAATTCGTGGCGGCGGCGCACGACCGCGGCATCCGGGTCATCACGGAGCTGGTGGTCAACCACACCTCGGACCAGCATCCCTGGTTTCAGCGGGCACGCAAAGCCAAACACGGCTCAGTCTGGCGCGACTATTACGTCTGGAGCGACTCTGACCAGAAATTCCCCGACACGCGGGTCATCTTCCTCGACACGGAGACATCGAACTGGACCTGGGACCCGGTGGCGCAAGCTTATTTCTGGCACCGCTTCTATTCGCACCAGCCCGACCTCAACTACGACAATCCGCGTGTGCTGTCCGACATCCTGCGCGTCTTGCGCTTCTGGCTCGACATGGGTGTCGACGGCCTGCGGCTCGACGCGGTGCCCTATCTCATCGAGCGCGACGGAACCAACAACGAGAACCTGCCCGAGACCCACGAAATCCTGAAGCGTTTCCGGGCGGAGATCGACGAACGCTATCCGGATCGCATGCTGCTTGCCGAGGCCAATCAATGGCCCGAAGACACGCGCCCCTATTTCGGCGAGGGCGACGAATGCCACATGGCGTTCCACTTCCCACTCATGCCGCGCATCTTCATGAGCCTTGCGCGTGAAGACCGCTACCCGATCACCGACATTATCAGCCAGACACCACCGATCCCGGACGATTGCCAATGGGCCATCTTTCTGCGCAATCACGACGAGCTGACGCTGGAGATGGTCACCGATACTGAGCGCGACTATCTGTGGGAGACCTACGCGACCGACGAACGGGCCCGGCTCAATCTCGGCATCCGCAGACGGCTCGCCCCGCTCCTCGACAACGACCGGCGTAAGATCGAACTGCTCACCGGCCTGCTCCTGTCTATGCCCGGCACCCCGGTACTGTACTACGGCGACGAACTGGGCATGGGCGACAATTTCTATCTTGGCGATCGTGATGGCGTGCGGACGCCCATGCAGTGGTCCGCCGATCGCAATGGCGGTTTCTCGCGCGCCGATCCGCAGCGCCTGTACCTGCCTCCGATCATGGACCCGATCTACGGCTATGAGACGGTGAACGTGGAGGCGCAGCAAAAGCATGCGAGCTCCCTGTTCAACTGGACCAAGCGCATGATCGCCGTACGCCAGACTCATACGGCCTTCGGCAATGGCGACATAAACTTCCTGCGCCCTTCGAACCGAAAAGTTCTCGCCTATTTGCGCGAGCACGAAGGCGAGGTCATCCTCTGCGTGTTCAACCTCTCCCGCTCGGCCCAAGCGGTAGAGCTCGATCTGTCGAACCAACGCGGCAAGGTTCCCGTCGAGTTGACCGGCGCCTCTCCCTTCCCGCCGATCGGAACGCTGCCTTATCTTCTGACTCTGCCGGCCTACGGCTTTTACTGGTTCATGCTCGCCGATCCGGCACAGGTGCCTGCGCTCCCGGAACAAGAACCCGAATCCTTGCCCGAGCTCGAGACATTCATTCTTGGCCAAGGGTGGACGGTGGTGGAGAGCCAGAGGCGCGATACCGCGCGGATCGACCGCATCGTCAGAGAGATGCTCCCGACCTACATCGCCCGGCAACGCTGGTTCGGCCCAAAAGACGCAAAGATTACCTTTGCGGCCCCTGAACGGCTCGGCGAGATTCCGCGCGAAGAACGCGAAAGCTTCCTGCTCCTTTTAGGCAACGTGACCTTGGAGGACGGATCGGCGCAGCGCTATTTCATTCCGCTGGAATTGGCCTGGGGAGAGGAGAGCCTGAGGCACGACAGTCCGCTCTTGCCTTATGTCCTCGGCAAGATCCGGCGGGGCTCGAAGTCCGGCATCGCCTTCGATGCGGCACATGGGGGCACCTTCCCCCGCGCACTGCTCGCCGCCATGCGAACGCACGCGACCTTGCCGGCAGTCGGTGGCACGTTCCGCTTCGGCGCAACCGAAAAACTCCGCACACTGGACTTGTCCGAGCCGCTCGAGGTTCGCCGCGTGGCGACGGGCGAGCATGCCCACACGGTGCGTACGCTTGGCGACTCCGTCGTCTTGAAAATGGCACGGCGCCTGCGCTCCGGCATCGATCCCGGCATCGAAATGGGTCACTTCCTGTCGCGGTCCGGCTTCACCAACAGTCCAGCGCTGCTCGGCACGCTTGAGCACATCAATGAGGGTGGCGTTCCGACTGCGCTGGCCGTCGCGTTGGAATACATCCGCAACCAGGGCGATGGCTGGTCCGTCGTCGTCGATGCACTCGACAGGGAATTGGAGGATGAAACCCTGTCCGGAGACGCCGATGACCGGGGTCTTCCATACTCCCTGACCTTGATCGAGACGATTGGCCGCCGAACTGGGGAACTTCATCGCGCCCTTGCGGCCGCCGACGCGATCGATCCGAACTTCGCCCCCGAACCCGTCACCAATGACGACCTTGACGAATGGCTGAAGAGCGCGGTGTTGCGGGCTGAGGAGGCCTTCGACTCCCTGGACAAGCTCCCGGACACGACAGATGTGGAAACGCAGCAGCTCGCGGACAAACTCCTGACCCTGCGCGAAGCCATGGTCAGGCGAATCGAAACGCTCGTCCCGACGATCGCGCGCGGCAACAAGCTGCGCCTGCACAACGACTACCATCTCGCTAAGATTCTCGTCTCGGCGAACGACATCTACATCATCGACTTCGAGGGCGAACCCGACCGGCCCGTGGAAGAGCGGCGGCAAAAAGCCCCCGCCTCTCGCGACATCGCCACGATGCTACGGTCCTTCGACTACGCGGCGCGCACGGCGGTGGATCGCCAGCGGCAACGCGGCGCGACCCAGCTCGAGGAAATCGAGACACGCGGCCTCAACTGGCGGTCGCTTGCCGAGCGACGCTTCCTGCGCGCCTATGGCATGGCCAGGGACGACTCCACGGGCGGCTCGCATCTCGCCGGCGGCGAACTCCTGCCGCTGTTCCTGGCGGACAAGCTCTTCGAGGAAATTCTGTATGAAGGCGCGAACCGGCCGGTCTACCTGGCCACGCCCTTGCGCTCCGCGCTGGAGCTCGTTGCACCACTCGATACCACGACCGACGAGGACGGCGCGTGACTGCCTCGTCCGTTTTCCGCCTGACCGAGGATGACCGCCAATGTCCTTGAAACTCGATCCCGGCGCGCCCTATCCGCTCGGCGCGACGTTTGACGGCAACGGCGTCAACTTCGCGCTGTTCTCGGCCCATGCGACGCGGGTCGATCTGTGCCTGTTCGACGAAAGCGGTTCGGAGACTGACCGCACAACGCTGCCCGAATATGCCGACGAGGTCTGGCATGGCTATGTCCGGGGCATCGCGCCCGGCCAGCGCTACGGCTATCGCGTTCACGGCCCGTACGTCCCGGGATACGGGCATCGCTTCAACCGGAACAAGCTGCTTCTGGATCCGTATGCCAAAGCCTATGCCGGGCAGCTACGCTGGGACGACAGCCTGTTCGGCTACCAGATCGGCGCCAAACGCGGTGACCTCGTCAAGAGCCTGACGGACAGCGCGCCCTTTATGCCCAAATGTGTGGTTATGGGCAGCACTGAGCTCCCCGTGGACAATCGGCCCAATCGGCCGTGGCACGAGACCGTAATCTACGAAGCCCATGTGAAGGGCATGACGGCGCAGCACCCGGACATTCCCGAGGCCGTGCGCGGCACGTTCGGCGCGCTCGCCCATCCCGCCGTGATCGAACATCTCGTGAAGCTCGGCGTGACTGCCATCGAGCTTTTGCCGGTTCATGCCTTTGTCGACGACCGGCATCTCGTGGAGCACGGGCTCAGCAACTATTGGGGCTATAACAGCGTCGGGTATTTCGCCCCCGCCGAACGCTACGTGTCGCCCGGCGCGGACATCGACGAATTCCGCACCACGGTCGACCAGCTCCACGATGCGGGCATCGAGGTCCTGCTCGACGTCGTCTACAATCACACGGCCGAAGGCAACGAACTCGGCCCGACGCTCTCCTTCCGGGGCATTGACAACGCGTCGTACTACAAGCTCGCGGAGAACAACCGTCACTATCACGACACCACCGGCTGCGGGAACACGATGGATATCGGCCACCCCCGCGTGCTGCAGCTCGTGATGGATTCCTTGCGCTACTGGGTCGAGCAATGCGGTGTCGACGGCTTCCGCTTCGATCTGGCCCCTGCGCTTTCCCGCGAAGGCAACAATTTCGACCCGAGCTCTTCGTTTCTCGATGCCATCGGCCAAGATCCCGTGCTGTCTCGCACGAAGCTCATCTCCGAGCCCTGGGACCTGGGTATGGACGGCTACCAACTCGGCGCGTTTCCCCCGGGCTGGGCCGAATGGAACGATCAGTGGCGAGACGGTTTGCGCGCCTTTTGGAAAGGCGACATGGGGCGGCTACCGGAACTTGGGCGCCGGATATCCGGCTCGGCGGAAATCTTCGACCGCCGCGGCCGTAAGCCCTCGGCCAGCGTCAACTTCATCGCCGCCCATGACGGCTTCACACTGAACGATGTGGTGTCCTATAGCGAGAAGCACAACGAGGCCAACCGAGAAGACAACCAGGACGGCCATTCCCATAACTATAGCTACAATTGGGGCGTCGAGGGACCGACCGACGATCAGTCTATTCTGGATCAGCGCGACCGTGTCCGCCGGGCGCTGGCGGCCAGCCTCTTGTTCTGCCACGGCACGCCGATGTGGCAGATGGGTGATGAGATTGGCCGCACCCAGAACGGCAACAACAACGCCTTTTGTCAGGACAGAGAGATCTCCTGGATGGATTGGCAGAACATCTCCGATCGCGACCAGGCCTTCTTGGAGTTCGTGCGCGGGCTTGCTTCGTTGCGGCAGCAATTGCCGCTCTTGCGCTCCCCGAAATTTCTGCACGGCGAGCCGGTCGCCCCCCGCATCAAGAATGTGTCCTGGTTCAAGCCGGACGGCGAGGAACAGCAGGTCGAACATTGGGAGAACCCGGTCGCCAAGTGCATCGGCGCCTCCTTTGCCGGGGGCGGCAACATCCTGCTGCTGCTCTTCAACGCCGATTCCCATCCCATCGATTTCATCTTCCCCTATTTCGGCAAGCGCCATTTGCACTGGAAGCTCCTGTGCGACACCGCAAACGGCCTCATCCGTCCGGAGGACGTGCCGATCGCGACGGGCAAGACATCCATACCCGGAAGCGGGCTGCTGCTGTTCGAAAGGACCGAGCGATGACGGCGCGCTTCGCCCATACGCTCCCTTGGGGCACGGAGATCGTGGAGGACGGGGCGCGGTTCAGGCTTTGGGCGCCTGCGCAAGGGTCGGTATCGCTGCTCGCCGAATCGGGCGCCACCATTCCGATGGCGAAGGCGGACGGCGGCTGGTTCGAAGTGCACACCGATGCCGTGCCGGTTGGCGGCGGTTATCAATTCGTCCTGCAAGATGGGATGCGCGTTCCCGACCCCGCGGCCCGCGCGCAAATGTCCGACGTCCACGGGCCGAGCCGCCTGGTGGACCCGAAATCTTATGCGTGGCGATGCCCTGACTGGAAAGGGCGGCCCTGGCAGGAGGCCGTCATCTACGAGCTGCACACGGGCACGTTCTCGCGCGCGGGCACCTTCTACGGCATCGCCCACGACCTCGACCGCCTCGTGGACGCTGGCATTACTGCCATCGAGCTGCTCCCGGTGGCGCAATTCGGCGGCAATCGCGGCTGGGGTTATGACGGCGTTCTGCTCTATGCACCCCATACCGCCTATGGCGGCCCGGACGGTCTGAAGCGTCTTGTGGACGCCTGCCACGAACGCGGGCTCATGGTGCTGATGGACGTGGTCTACAATCATTTCGGCCCGGACGGGAACTATCTCCACCAATACGCCCCGGACTTCTTCGACGCCAACAGGAACACGCCCTGGGGTGCGGCCATCGCCTTCGATCGTACGCCCGTGCGTGAGTTCTTCCTGCACAACGCCCTCTATTGGCTCGAGGAGTTCCGGTGCGACGGCTTGCGGTTCGATGCGGTCGACCACATCAAGGACACGGCGGAAGAAGAAGTCCTCGCCGAGATCGCGCGCACGATCCGTACACGGATTCCAGACCGGCATATTCACCTCACCATCGAGGACGACGAGAACACGACACGGCTGTTCCAATTTGACGAGAGCGGCGCTCCGCGCCTGTACGATGCGGAGTGGAACGACGACTGGCACCATGCAGTGCACGTGATCCTGACCGGTGAGGAAACCGGCTACTATAAGGACCACGTCGACGAGCCTGTCGCGCGCCTCGCACGGACCATGGCGGAGGGGTACGACTACCAGGGCGAGGTCTCGGCATTTCGTGGCGGTAAGGCCCGCGGCGAGCCATCCGCGCATCTGCCGCCAACGGTCTTTATCAACTACGTTCAGAACCACGACCAGACAGGCAATCGCGCACACGGTGACAGGATCGTGTCTCTCGCCCCACCCGAGGCCGTGGATGCGGCGCTCACGCTGTTGCTACTCGCACCTCATATCCCGATGCTGTTCATGGGCGACGAGTACGGCGAGACCAGACCCTTTTTGTTTTTCACGGACTTCCACGGCGATCTGGCCAAGGCTGTCGTCAAGGGCCGTCGTGCCGATTTCGGCAGCCACGAGTCGTACGCCAACACTGCAACGAGAGAGGCGATCCCGAACCCCAATGCGATCGAGACATTCGAGCGCAGCATTCTTGAGCCCGCGGACACGCCGCGCCTTGCCTTGGTGAAGCGACTCCTGGAAGCCCGCAAGACACATGTCGTCCCGCACCTGACGTCCTTCGGTGAACATGCGGGTGCGGTGACCGCGCTCAAAGGCTCCGCCTTCAGAGTTCAGTGGAACCTCGACGACAACAGCGCGTTGGTTTTGACCGCTAATCTATCGGATGCCCCTATCACGATTCCTTCGAATGCGGGTGGCAAACCCTTCTTCACAACGCCTCCAGGCACAGATGCCGGCGCCGGCGCCCTGCCCCCGTGGTCGGTTGTCGCCAGTCTGACACTTTAGGAGCCCCGATGACGGACCGGATCGAGAAATTAGCGAAGCGTTTCGGTATTACCGAGGGCTATGTCAGCGAGCAGGGCGACTGGGTTGAGACGCCCGACGAAACCAAGGCCAAGGTCCTCGAGGCGATGGGCGTGCCGGTCGACAGCGACGGGAACATGCCGAAGCCTGCGCGCATGGAGGACATCGCCGGACTGTCGGATTCCGCGTTCTGGCCGCCCTTCCTGGTCGAGCACCGCGCCTGGGGTTTCGCCGTGCAAGCCTATGCGCTGCGCTCGGCCCGCAATTGGGGTATTGGCGATCTCGAGGACCTGGCGCGACTCGCCGAATACGCCGCGACGCTCGGCGCCGATTTCATCGGTGTCAGCCCGCTGCATGCCCTGTTTCTAGCCGAACCGGCGCGCATCAGCCCGTACAGTCCATCGTCGCGCAGCTTTCTCAATCCGCTTTTGATCGCGCCGGACCAGGTGCCGGGCTATGCCGAGCTTGAGAAGCCGGCGCTCGCCACCCAATGCGAGTCTCTACGAGAGACGGAACTGATCGACTATCCCGGCGTCGCCGCCGCCAAGATCCCGCTCCTCGAGGAACTGTTTGCACATTTCCTGAAGGCGGGGGGCGCCGCGGCCAAGGACCTGTTCGAACATTATTGCTACGAGCGGGGCAAGGCTCTGGAGATCCACGCCCTCTACGAAGCGTTGTCCGAGCACATGGTCGCGCAGGGACGCAATGCGGCCTGGACGACCTGGCCCGAGGCCTATCACGATCCCGCTAACATCGTGGTGCGCGACTTCGCGCGCGCCGCGAAGACGCGTATCGCTTTCCACGCTTGGCTCCAATGGACGGCCGAGACGCAGCTGGAGGATGCTCAGGCCCGGGCACGCACGGCCGGCATGCGCATCGGCCTTTACCTCGATCTCGCTGTCGGCATCTCACCCGACGGATCGGCATGCTGGCAGGACGGCCCGGAGATAGCGCGGTCCGCCCGCATTGGCTGCCCGCCCGACCCGTACAGCGCGCAGGGACAGGATTGGGGCCTCGTGCCCTTCTGTCCCGTGGGACTCGCCGAAGCACGCTTGGAACCCTTCAAAGTGGTTCTGCGCGCAAACATGCGGCACGCCGGCGCGCTACGCATCGATCACGCCATGAGCATGCAGCGGCTTTACTGGATTCCCGAGGGCAACACCGCCGT
>Ga0209013_10000061_pt1 | contig 73826 bp, 69 predicted proteins | sample Cruoilmetagenom2_FD_187291 | JGI IMG/M metagenome (GOLD analysis project Ga0209013, IMG submission 187291) | Oil polluted marine microbial communities from Coal Oil Point, Santa Barbara, California, USA - Sample 2 (SPAdes) (version 2) | ecosystem: Environmental > Aquatic > Marine > Oil seeps ... | reverse complement strand
CCACCGGATTGTGCATAAAAAGCATTCTTGGCACTCATCTTGTCACTCTCCAAACATTACATCGAAAAAAAATTTGCCATATTTTACTCTTTTAACCCCACAAATGCAGTAACTATTCATCCCTGTCGATTGCCTGCACTGACACTTTATTTGATTTCTCCCTTCTCTTTTGCTTCATGATCAGCCTGTGCCTGTAGCAGTGAGACGGCGCATTCTGCCAGATCGTCATATTCATAGACGCCGGTGCCATATTGCTGATAACCGCGATAAAAAAACTGGCATCTGTACTTTTTTTCACCGGTTTTGAAAATGGTGAAATGACAGCCGTCTATCTCCCAGTAGATAAGAGGGCATGAGGTTGTTTCGCGATCAGAGAGGTGCAGGCGAATGTCCGCATCAGCTAGCTGATACTCTGTCAGCTTTCCATATCTCTCTTTCAGGGTGGTCTCGATAATCCACTTTTCGGTGGTATTGATATCAGCTATTTCTGGCATTGATGACTCGCAGGATTTGACTTGCGGTTAAAATAGATTTAGGTTAGTGGGTCGGAGAGTGGATCGCAATCCAATAATTGGATACGGCTATAAAAATATTATCCGGATGGATAGGGGCAGACAGGCAAGATAAAACAATGCGAATCATACTATTAGGCCCGCCTGGGTCAGGCAAAAGCGTACTGGCTGAAAAACTTTCACGCAAGTATAAACTTCCAATTCTCAATATGCATCGAATTTTGTCTTCGATAGCAAATGAAGAGACCGAGCTGGGAAGGCTGGTCGGTGAGCTTTTGCTTGCGTGCGCCCCGATACCGGAGGAGCTGGTTTATTCTGCATTGAAGGAGCCGTTTGAAGAGGCAAAAAATGGCTTCATTCTTGATGACTTTCCCAGAGAGCTGGTGCATGCGGAGATACTGCATCAGTTGCTGGTAAGCCTGGGCGCGCCACTGGAACTGGTGATTGCGATTCACGTCAGGAATGACGATATCATGGAGCGTCTTGTCGGGCAGTCTCACTGTAATGCCTGTGGCGAAGACTACAACATCTATTCGAATCCACCGCTGGTGGAGGGCGTCTGTGATGTGTGTGGAGGGCGTATCTCACGCCGGCCCGCAGATTATGAAGAGGGGATATCGAACAGACTGCGTATCTGTGAAGCTAATCAGGGAGAGCTGATTTCACGATATCAGGGTGAGGGCATTCTACAGGAGCTTCATGGTCTGGCTGATGAACCACGTGCTTATCAGGCAGCCTGTAAGCTTGTTGATGCTGCCCCCCGTATTCCGTTGACGGATCCTGAGGTCCTGAGGCTTCAGGCGGAGAGTGAAGCAAAGAAGAAAAGAGGCGCAAAAAAGAGCATCCGCAAGAAACGGGTTGTCAAAAAACGGGTTGTCAAGAAAAAGGCTGTGGCTAAGAAAAAAGCTGTGGTCAGAAAAAAAGCTGCTGTGAAAAAGGTGGCGACAAAAAAGAGAGTCGCTTCAAAGAAAAAAGTGATAGCGAAAAAAGCAGTAGCGAAAAAAGTGACAGCAAAGAAAAAGGCTGTCGTGAAAAAGATTGCGGTAAAGAAAAAAACCGCTGCAAAGAAAAAAGCCGTGGTTAAAAAGGCGGCAGCAAAAAAAGTGACGGTAAAGAAAGCTGCGGTAAAGAAAAAATCGGTAGCCAAAAAAGTAGCAACCAAGAAAAAAGCGGCAGCGAAGAAGAGGGTTGCAACTAAGAAAAAATCTGTCGTGAAAAAATCAGCCGCAAAGAAAAAAGCCGCAGTGAAGAAAAAAGTGACGGCAAAGAAAAAGTCAGTCGTGAAGAAAAAGTCAGTAAAAAGAAGAGTGTCAGGAAAAAAGCGGTGAGGTGAAATAATAGAGATGCACAAGAAGCTTACTGTATACTAAAGTTCTTATGTGTGTAGCATTCCCAAATGCCCCTTCCCAGCAGCAGTCGCGTAAACCGGGTTTACGGGGCTGGTTGCAACTCCTTGGCGATGTTGTCAGTTTCTCCTGGTTTTTGCTGAAATTTCTGTTCGCTGGCGTGGTCTCCACGCTGGCAAGTAAATTCAGTAAATAATCCCCCTTAAATGCCGTTGGGCCCGCTATAGGATCTCAACAGGATCAACATCCACTGTCCATCTGAAACGCCGTGCCTGGGGTTGGTGGCGCAGCCATTTCAGCCACTCCTTGAGCTGTTGATGCAATACTCTCCTGTTGCCTGTTTGCAGCAGCAGATGCCAGCGATAATAACCAGCCTTACGCTCGATCAGCGCTGGCGCCGGACCCCACAATTCAATATTGGTGAGCAACTGCGGCGACAGGGATATGGCATGCTGCAGAAACTGTTGAACCTGTTTCGAGTCGGTTCCTTCTGCTCGGATCAATACCTGGTGCGCAAAGGGCGGCAGTTGGGCATGTTGGCGTTGCGCTAACTCTTCTCTGGCAAAAGCCTCATAACCTTTGCGCAGCAGCGTCTCCAGCAAGGGGTTATGAGGGTGGCGCGTTTGAATCAACACCTTGCCGGGTTTTTCTGCACGACCCGCCCGCCCGGATACCTGAAGAAGCAGCTGGGCTGTGCGTTCAGGTGAGCGGAAATCGGGATTCAGCAACCCCTGATCAGCATTGAGAATGCCGACAAGCGTGACCCGCGGAAAGTCATGCCCCTTTGCCAGCATCTGTGTGCCGACCAGAATGCAGGCTCCGGCATCATTAATCTGATGCAGCGCCTTTTCAAGAGAGCCTTTGCGCCGTGTGGAGTCGCGGTCTATCCTGATAACAGGTATGGAGGGAAATACTTCACCCAGATACTCCTCCACGCGCTCAGTTCCCTGTCCCTGATAAATCAGACTCTCTTTGGCGCCGCAGTCAGGGCATCTCTCCGGTTTCGGATGCTGGTAGCCGCAGTGATGGCACCATAGCCGCTGCAACTTCTGATGCCAGGTCATGCGGGCATCACAATGGCTGCACTCCGCAATCCATCCGCAGGCGTGGCAGGTGAGTTGTGGCGCATAGCCGCGGCGATTGAGAAACAGAATCACCTGATGATCCCTGTCAATCTCTTCGCGAATAGATTTGATCAGGTCGGAAGAGATTCCTGCGCGCAATCGCTGCGTGCGGATATCGACCAGGCCGATCTGAGGCGGTTTCGCTTTCCCTGCGCGCTGACGCAGTTTGAGCCACTGATAGCGCTCCTTGAGAGAGTTATGCAGAGTCTCAAGTGACGGCGTCGCCGAACCGAGTACTATCGGGATATTGCGCTGCTTGGCTTTCATGACTGCCAGATCACGCGCCGAGTAGCGAAAACCCTTCTGCTGTTTATAGGAGGTATCATGCTCTTCATCGATGATGATCAGGCCGATCCGGGGCATGGGGGTGAAAATTGCTGAGCGGGTTCCAATCAACAGATCCGCCTCTCCCTTTTGCGCCTGCATCCAGGCCTGCTCCCTGTCGCTGCTGTTGAGAGCCGAATGGGAGATAGCGACAACGCCATTGATTCCCTGTTGAAAGCGGCGCAGCAGCTGCGGCGTCAGGGCTATTTCAGGAACCAGCACCAAAACCTGGTGTCCCCGGGAGATCGCTCTATCAGCTGCGTGCAGATAGACTTCTGTCTTCCCCGAGCCGGTAATGCCATCCAGCAGCAGGGTGCTGAATCCGGTTGCTGCATGAATTGCATCAACCGCCTGTTGCTGTTCCAGTGAGAGAGTCACTCTCCCGACTGCAGATGATGGAGTGGCGGCCGGCGCCATATCACATCGCTCAATTACTCCCTTTTGCTGCAGTCGATTGAGCGCCGGGCGGATATCTCCATCGAGAGTTTCCAGCTGCTTGCCAGCCACCCCGGCTTTGGTTTCAAGCAGCATTTGCAGAATGCGCTGCTGAACCGGCGCATTCCTGAAATCAGGCAGGGAGAGCTTTTTTTGCCTCACTCTCCACCCCTGCTCAAGGGTTGGGCGCGGTTGCTTTGGTTGTCTCAGGCGCGTTGGCAATGCTGCATTCACCACCTCGCCAATCGGATGGTGATAATAGCCGGCACACCAGCTTAAAAATTGACGTTCATTTTCATCCAGCAATGGTGTCTCGTCGATGACCTCCGCGATGGTTTTCAGTCGGTGGGGTGGTGGAGGAGCGTCGTCGTGATCACAAATCAACCAGACTACGCCTGTCCGCTTGCCGCGGCCAAAAGGAACCCGTACCCGGCAGCCGGGATGCAACTTCGTCGCTGATGTTGCGTCTGCCGGCAGGTAGTCAAACAGGTTGAATAGAGGCGCCGCGACTGCAACCTTGATGATCAGGCTATTGCTCATGGATGAAATCTACCAGAAACGCCCCTCGATGACCGTATGATTTGAGTCGCCGGATTGCTTTGCAGGCTGTGGGTAACTTTGTGGAAAAGCGTTGATGTCAGGTGTCTGATCGCTAAATTTGCTGTATAAACAGAAGAAACCATATGTTTTACGGTATTTTGTAAGTTGCTGATTCAATAAGGGAATGCAGTAAATCAGAAGACTCTAAAATACTAATTGAGCAAAGCGCGGCAGTTGTCTGCTGTTTTTCGATACATGTGCAAAACTCTCTCTGGCATGTGTTTCTCTTCCCTAGCGCACCACCGATGTCAGAATCCAGCCCTGGTAACCACAATATGCCAACAGCAGCAGCACCCCGCCAACACGGGATATCCGGTGTGTCCCTTTCAGCGACCAGGCAACACCGCCAATGGCCAGGGTCAATGCCAGCATCACCGGCATGTCGCGGGTGAGAACCTCTTCTGCAACAGGTCCGGGTGCAACCAGACCGGGAATCGACAAAACAGCCATCAGGTTATAGAGATTGGAGCCAAGCACGTTGCCAACCGCCAGGTCTGGCTCATTTTTCAGTGCGCTGGCGATACTGGCGGCAAGTTCGGGCAGGCTGGTGCCCAGTGCAACGATGGTCAAACCGATGATGAGATCACTGACGCCAAGCGCCTCTGCAATGCCGACTGCTCCCCATACCAGTATTTTTGATGCAATCAGCAAGCCGGTCAAACCAAGGAGCAGCCACATGACGGCCTTGCTCGTCGGCATCTCTTCAGGCAGTTCAGCCTCAATCTCCGCCGCGAGAATTTGATCAGCGCCCCTGGAGGCGACTCTCCACATGTAGAAGAGCACCACAAACAGCAGCAGCAGAAGGATCAGGCCGTCGTAGAATCCAAGTTCTCCATCAATAATGAGTAGAAAAGAGAGCAGGGTGACGCCAATAACAATCGGGTATTCACGCTGCAGCGTCTTCGAGGCGATTGTCAGCGGAACAATGAGAGCAGTTACCCCTAGTATCAGGCCGATGTTGGCGATGTTGGAGCCGATGGCATTGCCGATCGCAAGTCCGGGATTTCCACTGAAAGCAGCTATACCAGAGACCAGGATTTCCGGAGCAGAGGTGCCAAAGCCGACAATGGTCAGGCCAATCACCAGCGTCGAAACGCCAAGATTCTGCGCCAGGGCCGCCGCACCGGCAACAAAGCGATCGGCGGTGACGATCAGCAGTAGCAGGCCAGCCAGAATAGCGACAATTTCAATCCACATAGCGCGTTTCGTCTGCAATATTCATATCAGGGCGTGATTGTTTCAGATCACGGGCGGAGAGACAAGTTGCAGCTAGTGCTCTGTCAACGTAATAATTACGGATTCAGCGCTTCCGTGGTGTTTCGCAGCAAGGCACAGCGTGCAGGGAATGGTGTTCCCCTTGCCAGGCGCTGCAACGCGGTTGCGGGACACCACGAAGGCACCCTGTGGGTGAGTTTGTCAGCGTCCATGGACTACGTTACACCTCTTGCCAAGGGGGAACAACCATTGCCTGCGAGGCGTGCCTTGCCATGAACGCTGACAAACTCACTGAACTCGCAATTATTACGTTGACAGAGCACTAATATGATTTAGATCAAAGTAATCCCCGGCAACTGCTATATAATTAATCGGTGAAATACTTCTATAGATATTCTCTATTCTGGTATATACTTGTTAATGCGTTTCAACAAACTTGAATTTTTTGCGTGGGAGAACGATGATGAAAAAACATGTTGCACTAGCACTATTTGCTGCAATCACAGTTGCGGCAGCGTCCAGCGCCTCAGCCTTCTGGAGTAATGATAACGACAGATGGGGTGGTGGTTACTGGGATGACGAATATGATGAGTGGGATCCAAGATACTGGATGGATGAGATGGAAGACTTCTTCGATGACGACGATGATGACTACTATCGTTATGGTGGTGGTGGCCCATGGGGCGGAGGTCCATACGGCGGTGGTTATGGTGGTCCCTACGGTGGCGGCTACGGCCCAGCTCCATACGGTGGTGGCTATGGTGGCCCTTACGGCCCTCCCATGGGCATGGGTGGCTATCCCCCTCCTGCTCCTTACGGTTATGCTCCGGCGCCTGCACCCTACGCAGCGCCTCAGCAGGCGCCTGCTCCGGTAGCGCCAGCACCAGTACGGTAAGTGTGCTCTGACTGATCATTGATTAGTGATCAGTGAAGGTCGGCCCGGATTTTTCCGGGCCGGCCTTTTATTACCTATCCTGAAATTTATTCTCCCTACATTTTGCCCCGTTCATTCCCTGGGCAACTGTTCCAGCTCCTGGTGTGGGTTAATAGCAAACTACTATTGGCGCGGTTGTTACAATTAACTTTGCTATTTGTGATTCCTCGATTAGACTCTGTTCCATCCAGTTAGGGATGAGGCAAACGAGATTGGTGCTTTAATAAATGCATCATCCCTTACTTCTGGATGAATCTACTCATTAATGGAGGAAATCATATGTCACTCAAAGGTTCAAAAACCGAAACCAGCCTCAAAGATGCATTTGCCGGGGAGTCCCAGGCCAATCGCCGCTATCTCTACTTTGCTGCAAAAGCAGACGTTGAAGGTTATAACGATGTCGCTGCTGTCTTCCGCTCAACAGCCGAAGGCGAAACAGGCCACGCGCACGGCCATCTGGAGTATCTTGAAGAGGTGGGCGATCCCGCAACAGGCCTGCCGATCGGCGGCACTGGGGACAACCTGAAATCAGCAATCGCCGGCGAGACTCACGAGTATACCGATATGTATCCAGGTATGGCGAAAACCGCACGTGATGAAGGTTTTGACGAGATCGCTGATTGGTTTGAGACGCTGGCAAAAGCCGAGCGCTCCCATGCCAATCGTTTCCAGAAAGCACTGGACACTCTGGACGACTAGCTGATCGGCGTTCAGAAGTGTAAAACTCCGTCATCCCTGCGAAGGCAGGGATCCAGTGTTTCTAATAATTTACTGGATTCCGGCATTCGCCGGAATGACGATCCCGGTAGTTTCTGGACAGCTCCTTAGCGAGACCAAGTCTCAGACTGACCGACGAGATATGAAGATCTTTTAGTCTCTCGCAAAGCTACCGCGTCTGCCGTACATGGACGTACAAATGCCGTGAGCGCAGGATGCGCAGGAACAGCCTGCTCTCGCCCCGACCTACGTCCATGTAGGCCACGCAAAGGGTTTTTCTTGGCGGGCTTTGCATCTTTGCGAGAGTTATGATTAAAATTTGATTCATTTGTATAAAGGAGACCCTCTATGGCGACAGTTCGCGAAGGCAGCCTCGAGGCGCCTACACGCCATCCTCTCAATTGGCGGCAACCGCAATTTTATGATCAGGATAACCTCTTCAATGAGCTGGAGCGGGTTTTCGATATCTGTCATGGATGCCGCCGGTGCGTCAGCCTGTGTCACTCTTTTCCAACGCTGTTTGATCTGGTCGATGAGTCCGACACCATGGAAGTCGACGGTGTCGCCAAAGATGATTACTGGAGTGTTGTCGATCACTGTTATCTGTGCGATCTCTGTTATTTGACCAAATGCCCCTACGTGCCGCCGCATGAATGGAATGTTGATTTTCCACACCTGATGCTGCGAGCCAAAGCCATAAAATTCAAACAGCAGGGCGCTTCACTGCGTGACAAGGTGCTCAGCAGCACCGACAGGGTTGGCCAGCTGGCGAGTATCCCTGTTGTGTCAACTGTAGTCAATGCAGCCAATGCTAATTCCGGATTTCGCAAGGTTCTGCAAAGTTCCCTCGGCGTCAGCGCGGATGCGGTTTTGCCGGAATACCACAGCAAGAGTCTGCGCCAGCGTCTCTCCTCTGAGAGTGGTGCAGGCGCCCGGCCTGCAGGCAGGACAACCGGCCGCGTAGCTCTGTTTGCCACCTGTTACGGAAATCGCAATGATCCCCGCATGGGTGAAGATCTGAAAGCGGTGTTTGAACACAATGACATCCCGCTGACACTGGCTCCGAAAGAGCAGTGCTGCGGCATGCCCAAACTCGAACTGGGTGATCTTGAAGCCGTGGAACGGGCCAAAGATGCGAATATCCCGGTGCTGGCGAAACTTGTTGATGAGGGCTGGGATATTGTCGCGCCAATCCCTTCATGCGCCCTGATGTTCAGGCAGGAGTTGCCGCTGATGTTTCCCGAAGATGCGGATGTCATCAAGGTTCAGCAGGCAATCTTTGACCCTTTTGAGTATCTGATGCTGCGCCACAAGCATGATTTGCTGAAGACGGATTTTAAAAAGCCGCTGGGCAGAGTCGCCTACCAGGTCGCCTGCCATCAGCGCGTGCAGAAGATCGGTCTCAAGACCCGCGACCTGCTGCAGCTGATCCCGGATACCGAAATTGAGACCATCGAGCGCTGCTCGGGGCACGACGGAACCTATGCCGTCAAGGTAGAGTTTCATGAGATTTCGATGAAAATAGCCCGTCCTGTCGTCAACCGGGTGCGCAAGTTTGAAGCCGACTACCTCACCAGCGACTGCATCATGGCGGGGCGTCATATTGCCCACGGACTGGATGACGGCACTGAAGCGCTGCATCCGATGACACTGATACGCAAAGCTTACGGACTATAGGAAAGCTCTGCTCGAGTTGTGAAGCAACTCGAGCAGAGCTTTCCTGCAAGTTTCTCTACGGGGGAAGGGATATCTACTAATGGGTTACAAGGCGCATCCAGATTGCCCTTCCCCCGAACCCCCATCCCATGAAGTTATATTAGAGGTTACTTAACATGGCGCTATTAACACGAGACGATCTCTATTCACTGGAGCGGTATGCAGAGCAGCGCGTGCAGATGCGTGCAGCTGTGATGCAGCATAAAAAAAACCGCCAGCTGCCCATCGGTCCCCACGCAACCCTCTATTTTGAGGACAGCTTGACCATGCAGTATCAGATTCAGGAGATGCTGCGTGTCGAACGCATCTTTGAAGCCGATGCCATTCAGGAGGAGCTGGACACCTACAACCCGCTAATTCCGGACGGTAGCAACTGGAAGGCGACCTTCATGATCGAGTATACCGATGTCGAAGAGCGTCAGCAGGCACTGGCGCAGCTGGTCGGGATCGAGCAGCAGGTATGGATGCAGGTGCAGGGTTTTGATCCGGTCTACGCCATTGCCGATGAAGACCTCGAGCGTGCTGACGAGGAGAAGACTTCAGCGGTGCATTTTCTGCGTTTTGAAATCACAGTAGAGATGGTTAATGCAGTTCACACAGGCGCCGATATCAACGCCGGCATCGATCATCACAACTACACGCACAGCAGCGAACCGATTCCACGCAACATACGAGACTCACTGGCTCGGGATCTCTCATAGAATCCCGTCATTGCGAGCGGAGCGCGGCAATCTCGTATCACTGCATCATACACCGGGAGATTGCTTCGTCATTCCGTTCCTCGCAATGACGAATAAATCAAGATGTAGGCCGAATAAGAGATAGCGCATCAAATGTCACCGGTACGGGTAACTCCTGGCAATATCGTTGTTGCAGCTTAAGCCCGCCAGGAATATGCTAGGATTCGTGCTTTGACCTGAAGAGTGAATCCGCTCAATGACGCGCACAACAATTCTTGACTATCTTGGAGTGAGCCAGGATCATGCGAGCCATCAGGAGAAGCTGATCTCCGCAGTTGGCGGATTCCTAGGTATTCTTGTCTCGATCCTTGTCACCGCCTGGTTCACCGGCGCTGACTCCCTTGTTTACATTATCCCGTCGATGGGCGCGACCGCCGTACTGCTGTTTGCGGTTCCGCATGGCGCCCTCGCGCAGCCGTGGAACGTGCTTGGCGGGCATCTGATCTCTGCACTGGTCGGCGTGGCCTGCGCCCAGTGGATTCCACAATTGAGTATAGCCGCTGCAGCTGCAGTCGGGATCTCGGTAGCAGCGATGTACTATCTCCGCTGTATTCATCCGCCTGGCGGCGCCACGGCGCTGGCGGCTGTGATCGGCGGCGAATCCATTCAGCAGCTGGGCTATCACTATCTGTTGGCTCCTGTGCTGATCAATGTTGTTGCCATACTTGTGGTGGCAGTGCTGTTTAATGCACTGTTTCAGTGGCGTAGATACCCTGCAGCGCTGATGCAGAGAACGAAGAGTGTGGCACAGCCGCCGCTTGATTATGCCCCGATCGATCACGCAGACCTGGTGTATGCACTGAGTCAGATTGATTCATTCATCGATGTTACAGAGGATGATCTGGTGAAAATCTATCAGCTTGCGACAGGAAGGGACGTTAGCAGTTAGGTGTTCCGTAGTTCAATTCCTTGTTCTTTGGAGGCTGTTTGATGCAATTATTGTGGCTGGTCGTCTTTTTGGCCGTCCTCATCTGGTCTGTCATCAACCCGCATGACTATCCGACCTGGGTTCTCGAGGCTTCCCCGGCGTTGATTGCATTGCTTGTCATGGCAATGACGCGCCGAACATTCCCTCTGACTCCGTTGCTCTATGTGTTGATTCTGCTGCACAGCATCCTGTTGATGGTTGGCGCCCACTACACCTATGCGGAAGTTCCGCTGTTTGACTGGATCAGCGAGATGCTGGGGCATTCACGCAATAACTTCGACAAGCTCGGCCACTTCATGCAGGGGGTTGTTCCTGCCATCGCGGCGTGTGAAATTCTGGTTCGCAAAGAGGTTGTCAATGGCCGCAGCTGGCTGAATGTCATCGTTGTTGCCGTGTCTCTGGCGATCAGCGCCTTTTATGAACTGCTGGAGTGGCTCACCGCAGAGATCATGGGCGGCGGAGCTGAGGCGTTCCTCGGAACCCAGGGATATGTGTGGGATACGCAGAGTGATATGGCATTGGCCCTGCTTGGTGCGGTCACAGCCCTTATCCTGCTCGGACGCATGCATGACGATCAATTAAGGAAGCTCTGATCAAGTCGCTCCGCGCCTCGACCAGAGCATTCCCGCAAGTTTTTCTACGGGGGAAGGGTTATCTATCAATGGCTAACAATGGGCATCCGGATCGCCCTTCCCCCGAACCCCCATCCCATGGACTTATTCAAAGGTGTCTTAACCAGCTTGCGGCCCCATATCCCGTAATTCACCTCGGGGATTGCTGTGCTGATTCCAACTCTTCGAGTGCTTGCATCCAAGCCTCTTCGGTTCCAGTCAACTCGGCATCAATACCTCCTTTCTCTTCGAGCAGTTGCCTGAGCTCCTGTTTACGCTGCTCCTGGTAGAGGTCACTGTCGGCCAGCTGCCTTTCCAGTGTTTCACTCTGATGCTGCAGCTTCTCCACTTTTGCCTCGAGCTGGTCGGCCTTTTTCTTCAATGGACGCAGTTGCTGGCGTTGTTGTGCCTGCCGGCGCTTTTGATTCTTGCGGGAAGAGGCGTTGGCGCCATCCTGCGGTTGCGACTGTTCAGCATCGCTGCCGTTGTCACGATTTGCCAGCCAGCGGCGATAATCGTCCAGATCTCCTTTGAAATCGAGGACCCGCTGATCATCAACCAGCCATAGTTGATCGCAGGTTGCACGCAGCAGGAAGCGGTCGTGCGAGACGATCAGCATCGCCCCCTGAAACTCCTGCAGCGCTTCCACCAATGCCTGGCGCATCTCGATATCGAGATGGTTGGTCGGCTCGTCCAGCAGTAAGAGATTCGGGCGTTGATAGACGATCAGCGCCAGTGCGAGGCGCGCCTTCTCTCCACCGGAGAAGGGGGCGACAATCTCCAGTGCACGCTCGCCCTGAAAACCAAAACCACCCAGAAAATTTCTTCCCTGCTGATCGCTGATAGCGGGATCGAGCTGGCGAAGATGGTCAAACGGTGAATGTTGCGGATTGAGCTGATCGACCTGGTGCTGGGCAAAATAGCCGATTTGACACTCCTTGGCCTGCGTCAATTCTCCACTGAGCGCCGGCAGTATCTGCGCCAGCAGCTTGATCAATGTCGACTTGCCTGCGCCGTTGGGTCCCAGCAGGCCGATTCTGTCACCTCCATGAATATTCAGGTTCAGAGCCTGAATCACCGGGGCGCTGTCATTATATCCTGTAGCAACATCCTCCATGGTCAGCAGGGGATCAGGTTGATGTTCAGGCGCCAGAAATTTGAAATGAAAGGGGGAGTCGACATGCGCCGGGGAGATCAGTTTCATGCGCTGCAGCGCCTTGAGCCGGCTCTGTGCCTGCTTTGCCTTGGTGGCCTGGGCGCGAAAGCGATCCACATACTGCTGCATGTGAGCCATTTCACGCTGCTGTTTCTCATGTTCGGCCTGCTGGTTGGCAAGACGATCGGCGCGGACTTTTTCAAAGGAGCTGTAGTTGCCGCTATAGAGCGTTAATCGCTGATGTTCAATATTGAGAATGTGTCCGCATACGGAATCAAGAAAGTCGCGATCATGGGAGATCAGCAGCAGGGTTCCCTGATATTGCCGCAGCCACTCCTCGAGCCACATCACGGCATCGAGGTCGAGGTGATTGGTTGGCTCGTCAAGCAGCAGCAGATCTGAGCGGCACATCAGTGCGCGCGCCAGATTGAGGCGCATGCGCCAGCCGCCGGAAAAGCTGCTGACAGCTTGTGTCATCTCTTCACTCTGAAATCCCAGCCCATGCAGAAGCTTGGCGGCGCGTGATCCGGCGCGATAGCCGTCAATTGCATCCAGCCTGGCATGCAGCTCTCCCAGATGGCTGCCATCCGTGGTGTTCTCAAGCTCTGTTTGCAACAGGCGCAGCTCCTCATCACCATCCAGTACATAGTCAAGAGCGCTGCTGGTTGTTGCAGGCGTCTCCTGTGCAACATGAGCGATGACCCATCCCCGGGGCAGAGAGATCTCACCGGCATCTGTCGGATAGTGCTGCAGCAGCAGTGCAAAGAGGCTCGATTTTCCAGTGCCGTTGCGACCTGTCAGGCCGACGTTTTGACCGGGGTGGATCGTCAGGGATGCCTCTTCAAACAGCAGTTTGACGCCGCGCTGCAGGGAGACGTTTTCAAATCTAATCATTGGGGAGCTCTGAATAAATCGATGGGATGGGGGGCAGGGGGAAGGGCAAATCAAATGCCTGCTGCAACATACTGAAAGTCAATTCTTCCCCCATAGTAAAACTTGAAAGGAAGTACTGATTGAATCGTTTACGATTCAATCAGTACTTCCTTTGAGACCAAGCGGGTCATGCGGATCGATGCCATCCATAAACGGCTTGCTGCGCTTCTTGTTGGTAATCTGGTAAACCATGCCAAGCCAGTTGCTGACCACTGCCTTGGCGGTGTCGCGCCAGGTGATATCGAGCATCGGCATGATCAGGGCTTCGGGAAACTCCGGCAGCGGTTCACCATGCTGGCGTGACAGTTCGGCGCGTTCCCGATATTCGTTGAGTATCGCCTGTACACGGATGCTGAGATAGTTGTCGGGGAAGGGCGGGTATGATCGGCGCTGCCCATTGAAATAGAGCCCGACTTCACGCTTGTACTCCTTCAGCAGGCTGTTGATGTCATATTCCGGGTGCCCCTGAAAAAAGACCTGGCGGAAGAGATCGGGACTGACGGCGAGATGTACGCCTGCGGTCTCACTCTCGGCAAGAACGCGCAGGCCGGCCTCTTCAAGCTGCTCCCTGTCGATCTGGTTAAAGCGGGAGTGGGGCACGTCAAAGCGACTGTTGATCGTTTGTACCAGAGGGTGATCCTGCATGGTGACCCGGTGTTCGAATACCCCCCAGCGTTTGAAGCCGAGATGATAGCGATTGATGCCGTAAAAGTGTTCAACCACTGCGTGAGTGGTGAGGCAGGAGCAGAGTGTCGAGGTGACATTATCGTATGCCCATGAAATCACCCCGGCCAGCGGTTTCCAGAAGCTCTCATCAGCAAGGTTCGGATGTGTCACGTTGGCGCCGGTAATAATCAGCGTATCCAGGCCCAGCTCCTGAATCTTTGTGAAATCCTCATAGTAGTCTGCAATATGCTGTGCCGCTTTTTCACCACGCGGCAGGGCGTCGAGAGTAAAGGGGTGGATATGGAACTGGGCAATCAGGTTGCTGCGCGCGACAAGGCGATAGAACTGGCGTTCTGTTGCTGCCAGGGCGGCATCCGGCATCATGTTCAGCAGTCCGACATGCAGCTCGCGTATATCCTGATCCCTGGCGCGTTCACAGGAGAGTACTTCAAAGCCCTCGTTTTTGAGGCGTTCAAATGTAGGTAGATTGGTGTGTGCGACCAGTGGCATCAGTGATTCTCCCGGTGAAGCGCATGCTCCACAAGCCGCATAAAATCATCTTCCGAGCGCAGCTCAAACACCTCTTCACTGGAGATGGTGTAGCCATATTGCGCGGCAATGGCGTCATAGCGGGGAATGCGGCTCTCAAAGAGGTGTGGAAATACCCAGCGGGCGAAATCATCCGGGTCGATCATCGCCACGTAGTCGATATGCTGCTGCTGACGATATTCGTTGAGTCTCTGCAGCAGAAAATCCGGCGGAAAATAGAGCGGCTTGGGATCCGAAATTGCGCGCTCGATAAGCCGCTCCCGGTCGCTCCTGGTAGCACGAATGTAGAGTATCAGCGTGTGCTCGGCCAGGGTCTCCATCACCTGTGGCGAGTCCAGTTCACACAGGCTGCCGCCGGCATCATTGATGAAGTTCGTGTAGTCATAGACGACCCTGGCTTTTTCGATAAAGTGAGGAACATCCAGCATGGCAGCCACCTCTGCATCATGGTGCAGTTGTTGACGGTGCTGGAACTCGGTCAGTGATAGACCACCCTTGTCCGGATCACCCACCTTGCCGAGAAACGAGGAGACCGGGTGCAGGTTTTCAAAACTGATGTTGTTGTAGATATGGATGGAGTCGGAACGCAGCAGGTCGCGCAGAAACGGGATGTGCATCATCTTGCGCTTGATATTGTCCAGGATGGGCTCATCCAGATAGTGACTGCCGATACGGTAGTCACCGGAGTAGTGATACCACTGCTCCCTGGGCAGCAGGGATGAGAGACGTGTTTTTCCCACGCCGGACATGCCGAGCAGGGTGATCCTTTTGGTTGGTGAGGATCTGAACTCCTCCGGGGTCATATGCACAAGCAGACTCTCCTGACTATCAACAGGGTCTATTCTACATTATTCAATCGATAAAAATGCGCTATGCTATATTGATTAGTTTGAAGATCCCTTACCCTAACCCTCTCCCCGGGGGAGAGGGAGTTGGATTTATGGAAGAGCCTTGACTCGTAAATGAAAACCGCACTGCACTGGACTCTCCAGTTGACATTATTTTTGCTGCTGTTGTTCTGCGCTTGGAAAACCTGGGAGCAGGCGCATGCCTATGAGCGTGAAACCCTGTTTATCATCCAGCAACTCGAGGCAGGAACCCGCATCGAGAATACAGGCCGTCACTTCCTGGAGATGATCACTCTCGGGCTCTATGATGGCTACTCGGAGAAACTTGAAGAGCTTCGTCAGCATCAGCAATTGCGGCAGGCCTACGACGATTCAATCAAGATCACCAGCATTGCTTTTTTCAGCATTGCAGCACTGTTATTGCTGGTGGTGTGGGCTCTGAAACGGAGCCTTCTGGATGTGGGTTATGCAATGCTGCTGGTTGCACTGGTGGCCCTGGCTGTTGGTTTAAGCACCCCGATACTTTCTGTCGAGGCCAGCAGGGAGCTTCCTGTGCTGGGAGAGACGGTATTTCAGTTTAAATCCAAAGGCATCCTCAGTACGATTGATGCACTCAGAGAGAGCGGCAACCTGTGGTTGGCAGTGCTGCTGTTTGTGTTCAGTGTCATCGTCCCCCTGTTGAAGACACTGCTGGTTGGCATTACCTGGTGGAACCATGAGCATCATCTGTTTAAAAAGGGGCTGGATCTGGGGCATCACATGGGAAAGTGGTCTATGGCGGATGTCTTTGTGGTTGCCATCCTGGTCGCCTACTTCGCCAATAGCGGCCAGAACCTGACAGAGGCGGAAGTGCAGGTCGGATTAATCTTTTTTACCTCCTATGTCATTTTATCACTGCTTGGGACGCAGTTGATAACAAGGGGGCTACAGCAGTAATATTTCAACAACATCATGCATTGTTTCAGATAGGTTGTAGGGGGGATAAGCGATAGCGTATCCACCAGAATCCACCCACCCCTCTACCCCCTTTTGAGAAAGGGGTGTATATGCTGTACGAAGTTTTGAGAACTTACTACAGATTGTTTGCCGTATAGGTTAGAATCTAATTATATAATTCTGGAGGCTTTCCAATTGAGTGATGATCCCCCCAATCTGGGTATTAGTGAGGATGATGAGATTCTGGATCAGCAGTTCATGCGCGCTGTCAGCTCATTCGAAGGTATTATTCTCAGCCAGATCAGCACCAAGAACAGACTGGGCGCACGGCTCAACTACACTGTTCAGGCCGGAATCATTATTCTTGGTCTCATTGCGGTCTCCATACTGGTGCTGCTGCTGGTTCTGTCATCGCAAATCAATCGCATCTCCAGCGTCGTCAGCGAGATGAATACGCATTTCACTTCAGTCTCCGAGCAGATGGAGAATATGAACAGATATATCGATACGATGGGGAAACGGGTTGCTCTACTGGAGAACATCGACACGCAGACTGATGTGATGAAGCATAGCATGAACTCCATCGTGTCGGATATGAACACCATGCAGAATGCTGTTTTTGGCATCAGCGGACACGTTAACGGTGTACGCAACAATGTCGACAATATCTCGATGACTATGAATCAAATGGATATCGAGGTTGTTAATATGAGCAGGGATATTCACAGGATGGGCAAGCCGTCAAGAACCTTGAATAGTATATTCCCTTTTCCATGATCTCAACGGCATGAGATGACATATGCTGAGACTTATCAGGGGCAGGCAGGAGAGAGTTTATGACTGAAGATTCAAGACGCGTCTGGATTCGGGTCATTGGTCGTCTGGGACGGGAGACCCAGCTTCATCTTGACGAGCGGCATCGCCACTTCCGTGTCACCGATGCGATTATTATTGTCGTTTCACTGATCATTGCCATCATTGCGATATTCAATGTCTACTATATCTATGTTTTGTCACAGGGGTTTAATGGCATCGTTAATAATATGGACTCCATGCATAAGAATCTGGTCGTCGTTAACAAGGATATGATCTCCATCACTGAAAAGATGGAAGTCTTTACCGGTCATATGGAGCATATGGACAAGATTGAGCAAAATATGGGATCCCTGACAGATTCCATGGGCAGTGTGACGGGCTCCATGAATAATATTACCGGCAGTATAGGCCTGATGGAGCAGGAGATGGCGCTGATGAGCGCGGGGATGAGCAATATCGATCACCGCGCCGGCAACATGGCGGGCAGCGTCAGCGTGATGCGTGAAAATACCCGCCAGATGGCGCGCCCGATGAAGATGATGCCGTGATAACGCAGGAAGCGAACTACTTCGAAGGGGGGATAAGGCGTTTTTTGCCGCATCCACCAATGTGGCCGAAAAATGCTCCTGCAGTTTCGGCATTTCTGACCTCCCTGAATGGAGGAGATGCAATCGGATTGTAGGAACAATTATTGCCGCCACCCATGGCAGTCGCCAGTGTTGATGGTGGATGCGCTGTCGCTTATCCCCCTACAGTGTGTTGCCCTGCCCGGAGTATTGAGAAATTATTCAGGCTCGGCCTTCTGGCGGCGATGCAGTAACTCTTTGACAGCAAGTTTTGGATCCAGATCCTCGTAGAGAATACGGTAGACCTGGTGAGTGATAGGCATATCCACGCCCAACTCCTGCGCCATTAGCCAGGTCTCCTTGGCTGCATGCACGCCTTCCACCTCCTGACCAATCTCTTCACGCGCCTGCTCAACCTTGAGGCCTCTGGCAAGCGCCAGGCCCAAGCGCCGATTTCGTGACTTATCATCGGTGCAGGTGAGTGTCAGGTCGCCGAGACCGGTAAGCCCCATGAATGTATTCGTATGAGCTCCCAGCGCCTTGCCGATGCGGGTGATTTCAGCCAGTCCGCGTGTGATCAAAGCGGCGCGTGCGTTAGCGCCAAATCCCAGTCCATCAGAAAGACCGGCGGCAATGGCCATGATGTTTTTAATCGCCCCGCCAACCTGTACGCCAATCAAATCATCACCGGTATAGGCTCTGAAGGAGTCGCTCTGCAGCGCTGTTGCAAGGCGCTCTGCATAGAGTTCACTGGTGGCAGCGACGGTGATTGCCGTTGGCTGCCCCTGCGCTACCTCGACAGCAAAAGTTGGTCCTGAGAGTACGGCAAGTTCAGCCCGTGGGAATATGTCGCGGGCAACCAGACTCAGAGGGCGCCGGCTTTGTGGGTCAAACCCCTTGGTTGCCCAGCAGATGCTTTTCGGCGTGCAGATTTCAGCGATCTGATTCAGTACCGAACGAAAAGCGTGGCTGGGAACCACGATCAGGATTTCATCACTGGCGTCGATAGCCTTTTGCAGTGATGGTTGCGGTTGCAATTTGTCGGGAAAGGGGATTCCGGGTAGAAAATGGCTGTTTTCACGCTGTTGCTGAAGCACAAGAATCTCTTCATCGTGCCCCCACAGATTGACTTCAATGCCGTTTCTTGCCAGTAATATAGCGAGTGCAGTCCCCCAGGAGCCGGCTCCAAGAACAGCAATAGATCTAATGTTTTGCTTCACTACCGCTCTGTTGCTGGGCCTGCTGCGCCTGTTGGGCATAGATGGCCTCAAAATTAACGGGCGCAAGCAACAGTTGCGGGAAGCTGCCGCGATTGACAAGGTCGGATATCACTTCGCGGGCGTACGGGAACAGAATGTTGGGACAGGTAATCCCGATAACCGGATTCATCTGCTCTTCAGGAACACCAATGATATTGAAGATGCCTCCCTGCTGGACTTCTGCCAGAAAGGCCGTCTTGTCGCCGCTTTTCACGGTAACGGTGACCGTCAGTACGACTTCGTAGTTGTTATCATCCAGCTTCTGCATCTCGGTATTGAGCTGCATATCCATCTGTGGTTTCCACTCGCCAAGAAACATTGCAGGGGAGTTGGGAGTCTCAAAGGAGATGTCTTTACAGTAGATGCGCTGCAGCTTGAATTGGGCTTCTTGCGCTGCTGCTTCTGTGGGTGTTTTGTTTTCTGTCTCTTTAGTATCGCTCATGGTTGAAGTTATCTCTCTTTGGAGAGGGGCAGGTTGGCGCTTTGCCACGCCATGATACCGCCACTCAGGTTGTAAGTCTGTTCAAATCCGGATTTACGCAGGTCGCGACAGGCTGCCTGACTCTGGCTACCCGACCGGCAGCTGACGATCACAGGTTTGTTTTTGTGTTTTTCGAGTTGTTTGATCTGGTTTTTAAAGCTGTTGATCGGGATATTGATTGAGTTGACAATATGTCCCTTGCTGAAGTCTGCCATGGGGCGTATGTCGACCACCACTGCTTCGTCGCGATTGATCATCTGTGTTGCCAGTTGGGGAGGAATATTGAATTTCCCTCCGCCGGACGCCGTCTGGTAGGCCAGCATGCCGAGGATGGCAAAAAAGGCAATAACCAGCAGCAGGTGATTACCTGCAAATTCGACCAGTTGTTCCATGGGATCCCTTGTGAATTTGTTAAGCGTCGTGGCTACAGAAGACGGCGCGCATCATACTGATGAGTTGCAGCAAGCGCGGGTCGCCGATCTTGTAATAGACGCGATTGGCGTCTTTTCGAGTTGAGAGTATATCTTTATCGCGCAGAATTGCCAGATGCTGGGAGATATTACTTTGCGATGTGCCGACATTTTCTACGATATCCTGGACGCTGACCTCCTGCTCTCCCAGGGTGCAGAGGATTTTCAGACGTAGCGGATGAGACATCGCCTTGAGTGCGCGGGATGCACGATCAATGTCGGATTCATTAGAGAGAAGGGTGACACCAGCGTCAGTTTGAGGAACCTGATTCATGCTTGTTTCGACTCCATTGAGTGTATTCGATATCTCTTTGCATCATCGTTATGAATGTTCTTGTTATTGTATATTGCGACTATAGAGACGCAGTCTACCCTATATTAGAGGATTATGGTATTCGGAAATGTGGCGGGCGAACGGGAAACAGCTGTATGGATGGTGTTTATTGGTAATTTCTCAAGACCCCAGTGTGATGAAGAAGCGCATGCAGGATCATGTGTCATTTCGACCGAAGGGGGAAATCCTGAATCTGCGCATTCAATGGGTGCTTTAAGATTTCTCCCTACGGTCGAAATGACAATAGAGATGTCCTGCATGGAGCTATTGAGATGCTACCGGCTTTTTGGAGAAGTAACTGATAAACTTGCACGCTGAACATTTCTATTTGCAGTTTTTGACTGATCAATGCATTTTCCAGGAGCGCACTCCCACCGGGATGAGAGATTGACGATAATGACGAGACCCAAACCCGCCACATTACTGATTCTTGATGGCTGGGGCCTGAGTGACGAGAGAGAGGACAACGCAATTGCACAGGCGCGTACTCCGGTGATGGATCGTTTGTGGAGAGACTATCAGCACACCACGATTAAAACCTCCGGCGCGGCTGTGGGGCTGCCTGCCGGTCAGATGGGGAATTCAGAGGTCGGTCATCTCAACCTTGGCGCCGGCCGCGTTGTTTATCAGGAGTTTACTCGCGTCAGCCGTGCAATTCGCACTGGCTCTTTCTTTAGCAACCATACGCTCACAGATGCCGTTGATGAGGCGATTTCCAGACATGCCGCGGTGCATATTGTCGGGCTGCTCTCCGATGGCGGCGTGCATAGCCATGAGGCGCATATCCATGCGTCGGTAAAACTTGCTGTAGAGCGCGGGGCGCAACAGGTTTATGTGCATGCGTTTCTGGACGGCCGGGACACGCAGCCCAAGAGCGCTCACAGGTCGCTTGAAGAGATGAACCATGTTTTCAGGGAACTCGGCGGCGGCAGCCTGGCTGGCGTCATTGGCCGCTTTTACGCGATGGACCGTGATAGTCGCTGGGATCGTGTCAAGGAGGCCTATGACATGATGACCCTGGGCAGGGCGCCCCATACAGCCAGTGATGCCTTTACCGCACTTGAGATGGCGTATGCGCGGGAAGAGACAGATGAGTTTGTGCGTGCAACAGTCATTCTGCAAGAGAATGGGAGGCCGGTGGTGATGCAGGATGATGATGTCATCATCTCGATGAATTATCGATCGGACCGTGCGCGTGAAATTACGCGCCCCTTCTTCGAGCAGGATTTTGACGAATTTGAACGTGAGTCGAAGCCAAAGTTATCCGCCCTTGTCACCCTCACTGAATATAAACATTCGTTTAATTTGCCTGTTGCTTTCCCCCCGGAGAAACTGCCCAACAGCCTGGGGGAGTATCTCTCCAACCTGGGAATGCGTCAGCTGCGCATCGCCGAAACAGAGAAGTATGCGCATGTGACTTTTTTCTTTAACGGCGGCACGGATCATGCCAGTGAAGGCGAAGAGCACATCCTGATTCCCTCTCCACCGGTCAAGACCTATGACATGAAACCGGAGATGAGCGCTTATGAGCTGACTGATGAACTTGTTGACGCCATTGAAACCAGAGAGTTTGATGTTATCATTTGCAACTATGCCAATGCCGACATGGTTGGCCATACAGGCAAGCTGGATGCTGCAATCAAGGCGGTTGAGGCTGTTGATGAATGCATAGGCAGGGTTGTTTCCGCGTTGCTCCGGGTTGGCGGTGAAGCCTTGATTACAGCTGATCACGGCAATGCGGAGAAGATGCTGAATCGTGAATCGGGCCAGGCTTTTACTGCGCATACAGGCAATCCGGTGCCTCTGATCTATGTCGGCAGCCAGCAACAGCACTTTCAGCAGCACGGCGCTCTGAGCGATCTGGCGCCGACCCTGCTGCATATCATGGGGCTTGAACAACCCTCCGAGATGACAGGCAGGTCACTGCTCATCGAACAGAGTGACGATGAGACTGTTGTCTGAGATGCGGGGTAAATACGGGATCCTGCTCGCAGCAGCGATAGTACTGGCTGCCCCTTTCCTGCAGATCCTGTTTGCTGAAGACGATGCTGAGAAAAGAGATCGCCTGCGTCAAGAGGTGGAAAAACTGACAGCAGAGTTGCAGTTGGCGCAGAAGGCCAGGGACAGAGAGAGCAGGGAGCTTGCGGAGGTTGAGGTAAAAGTCAGCAAGCTAACTGCGAAATTGCATAAGACAGAACTCAAAACAGAGAAGGCGGTAAAACGTCTCAAGGCTCTAATGACGGATCTGCAGCCAATTGAAGATCGTCTTGCCATACAGCGGAAATTACTCAAGCAGCAGGTGCGATCAAGTTTTTTGATGGGTCGCCAGCAACAGTTGAGATTAGTGCTCAGTCTGGATGATCCATCACGAGTCAGCCGTATTGCAACATATTATAAGTACCTGATTCGTGCGCGTTCGCATGTCATCAGAGATGTGCGGCAGACGTTTCATGAGTTACTTGAAACCGGACAGAAAATCCGCGCCGAAGAGCAGCGCTTGCAGGCGCTGAAATCTGAGCAGTCGCAGCTGCTGCACTCTCTGCATGAAATGCGTGATTCACGCCAGCAGGCATTGACCCGCTGGAGTGAGAAAATCAGGACCACGGACGAGCGCCTGAAAATCGTGAAGGAAGATGCCCGGCAGCTGGGGCTGCTGACCCAGCGATTGACACAGAGATCCACTGAGCAATCCGCGGAGAGTGCAGCGGAAACTGATCTTGAATCTGCTTCTCACGCAGAGGCGCCGGAGCAGCGGATCCCTTTTCCATCCAGCAGGGGAAAGCTTTCCTGGCCGCTCAGAGGGAGGCTGATACAGCGGTTTGGGGATTTGATTGTTGGTGATGTCAGGCTCGCGGGGATGGTGATCCAGGCGAAGGTGGAATCACGGGTTCACGCTGTCTACCAGGGAGAGGTGGTATTTGCAGACTGGCTGCGAGGATATGGATTGCTGATGATTATTGATCATGGCGATGGTTTTATGACTCTGTATGGTTACAATCAGAGCCTGCTGAAATCAGTTGGTGACCATGTCAACGCAGGCGAAGTGATAACACTCTCAGGTGAGAGCGGCGGTCAACAGCAGGCCTCGCTCTATTTTGCGATTCGCAAAGGGGCGAAGTCCTTCGATCCAGTACGCTGGTGTGTGCGTGCTGAAGGTGATAATGTCGGCTGACCCCCGACTCTGTACGTTATCAAGCAATACACGGATTTTTTGAGAAATTACTGACTTATTAGCTGATTTGACCAGATGCTGAATAGTTGCGCAGTATATTGCGTGATACCGGCTCTATTTATGAGACCTTCGGGCTGATTATCATGAAACATAGAATCATTCTTCTTTCGCTCCTTCTCACATTTTCCTCCATGGCGGTGGCCTGGGAGCCTGCAGGAGGTGAGATTGGGGAGCAGTTAGAGGATCAGATCAAGGAGCATCTCAAGGATAAGGGGCAGAGCAAGGATGAAAGTCGTGATGAGCTCATCCCGGAGAAGCCTCATCAGGGCGGGGAGAGCGAGGAGAAGCGGCAGGATGGAGAGCAGGACAAAAGCGCTGGGGAGAAAGGCACTGAAGAGAAAAAAAAGCAGCGCACCCCGCTGGAGACCCTGCGCCTCTTTGCTGAAGCCTATAGCCGCATTAAACAGAACTACGTGGAATCTGTTGATGATAAAGAGCTGATCGAGCATGCGATTCGCGGCATGCTGGAGGGGCTGGATCCCCATTCGGATTTTCTGATGGGTGATGATTATCTTGATCTGAAGGAGTCAACGCATGGAGAGTTTGGCGGGCTTGGCATCGAAGTGGGAACAGAAAATGGATTCATCAAGGTTATTGCGCCGATGGATGACACCCCGGCTCAGAAGGCCGGAGTCAAGGCGGGTGATCTGATTATTCGTCTGGATGAAAAACCGGTGAAGGGGATGTCTTTGAGCAAGGCTGTCAAGTTAATGCGCGGCAAACCCGGCACGGAACTGATGTTGACAATACTGCGCAAGGGAGAGGAGCAGCCTCTGCAGATCAAGGTGGTGCGGGATATTATTCATGTCGTGAGTGTGAAATCCCGTCTTCTGGAGGAGAAGTTCGGCTATATCCGGATCTCCAACTTTCAAATTGCAACTGCCAGAAATTTGCTTGAAAAAGTCGAAAAATTACAACAGCAGGCGGAAGGGTCACTGAAGGGATTGATCCTGGATTTGCGCAACAACCCTGGAGGCGTATTGACGGCGGCAGTTGCTGTCAGCGATGCTTTTCTGGATCACGGCCTGATTGTCTATACCGAAGGCAGAACAGCTGATTCAAAGATAACATACAGCGCTACCGCGAATGATATTCTTGATGGGGCGCCTATCGTGGTGCTGGTGAATGAAGGCTCAGCTTCAGCGTCGGAGATCGTTGCCGGGGCGCTTCAAGACCATGGGCGCGCAGTCATTATAGGGCAGCAGACATTTGGCAAGGGCTCGGTGCAAACTGTAGTGCCGGTCATGGAGGACGCAGCCATAAAACTCACTACGGCCCGCTACTACACGCCGCATGGGCGCTCCATTCAGGCTGAAGGGATCAAGCCGGATATTGAGCTTGCTCCGGTCTCGATCGAGCTGAGCAAAAAAATCAGCGCCCACTCAATCAAGGAGAAAGATCTCACAGGCCATCTTGAAAATGGAGATGGTGACAATGAGAAGCAAGGGAAGAGTGAAGAGAGCGATGCTGAAGCCGCTGAAGATCCACCATCAGATGATGATAAGCGACAGGATAAGAAGCGGGATGGCAAGAAGCAGGAGAGTCCTGAAAGCGGCGATAGTGGCGGCGATGACACCTCGAAACCAGATGATGAGGAGGCAGAGGACCCGCAAGAGAAACAGGACTCTCAAGAGAAAGTTCTGATATCAGAGGATTATGCACTGAGTGAAGCATTGAACCTGCTCAAGGGGATGTCCATCTTTCTTAAGAGTCCAGCTAATAGAATACAGCAGGATGAGAAGGCGCAAGAAAAAGCAGAGCAACAGGAGCAGCAGAAGTGACAAGGGTTTTGATTCCCCTGGCCCAGGGGTGTGAAGAGCTTGAAGCGGTCACCATTATTGATTTGATGCGCCGCGCCGGAATCGAGGTAATTACTGCGGGACTGGATGAGCAGACGATCACTGCAAGCCGTGGTGTACGCTTGATGCCCGATGCGCAGCTCGATGATGTGATGGAGCAGGAGTTCGACATGCTGGTGCTCCCCGGCGGATTGCCTGGCGCAGATCATCTGGATGCAGACAGGCGCATTCATGCATTGTTAACAAAAATGGCGGAAGGCGGCAGATATACTGCAGCAATTTGCGCTGCTCCCAAAGTGCTGGCGCATGCCGGCCTGCTCAATGGTAAAGTCGCAACCGGCTATCCCGGTGTCCTCGACAGCATGGAGTTGCCGGCAACAGAGATGAGTCGGGATGCAGTCGTGATCGATGGCAAGGTCGTTACCTCACGCGGTCCCGGAACAGCAATGGAGTTTGCTTTGACACTGATTGCGCAACTGCTTGGAGAGGAGAAGCGGCGTGAAGTTGAGCAGGCGCTGGTTCGGTAATGAGGTTCTCGGGATTACCACTTGACTAAGAGCGCGCCACAACCTAATTTCCTGCAAACTGCAAACTGCAAACTGCAAACTGCAAACTGCAATTTATGCATCGCAGTACTAATGTAGAGACAAATATGAAGCTTAAAACAAAGCTGTATGCGTTGCTGCAACTGATGCTGGTCATCACCATGGCCGCCTGTGTTCCGGACTCAAAAAATCCGCTTACCGCGTTTGACAGGGATGCCATGGATGCTTCCGTGTATGGCACCTGGTTCTGGAAAGATGAGCAGGAAACCGGTTATCTTCACTTTGGTCAGGAGGAAGAGTCCGGGCTGCTGCAGTTGACGATGGTCGAACTCAATAGCAGCGGCAAGATCGGCGTTACACAGATGCAGGGTCACACTTCACAGCTTGGGGAGCACCGCTATCTGAATCTCAAATTTGTTCCTCCCCAGGATGGGATCACCGAATACCTTTTCCTGAAGTATGAGATCTCGAAAAAGGGGCTGGGACTCGCATTTTTGGATCCCTCTGTTATCGAGAAGGCGATAGCGGATAATGTGCTGGCCGGAAGAGTGGAGCAGGATGGCTATGTCTCATCTGTGCGTCTTTCGGATACCTCAATAAAGCTGCAACAGTTCGTGCGTGACAATGACCGGGCGCTATTCCCCGAGATGAAGTCTCTGCCCCGACTGGTACTGCCCCGGGGCAAATGATGCGTCAGCGACAGAAGCCATGCAGGAGCCATTACCGGCTGACAGCCCTGAAAGGCAGTTCCCAATCCTGCTTTCTGCACGGAGTTATTGAGAGGTTATGGATTATTACTCCTTGATTGTCATTGCTATGGTGTAGCTTTTACCCTGCTTCAGTTTTTTGTAGTTGCCGAAGACTTCAGTAAAGGCGCGTTTGATGAAATTGCGCAGCCCGGAAATCACCACCACATAGAAGCGTCCGCCCGGCTCGAGGTGCTCGTAGATATCCTGAAAGAAGAGATAGTAGTGCTCATTGCTGGTTTTGGCCGGCAGGTTGGTTACTGCCAATGTAAATGACTCTTTGCCAATGTGCTTGAGTCCGTCGCTGAGCTGTACAGAGATGTTGCTGATGTTGTTCAGGGCTGCATTTTTTGTTGCATACTCGACAGCAACAAAATCCTTGTCGACCAGCAGACACTTCCCTTGTGGCGCAAGCCTGGCGATTGTCAGTCCCAGGGGGCCATAACCGCAGCCGAGATCAATCGCCCTGTCATCACTCCTGACATCGAGATACTCCAGCAGCAGGCGAGTGCCCTGATCGATGGCGCGTGGGGAAAAGAGTCCCCAGGTGGTGTGAAAGCTCAGATGCTCTCCTTTGAGCGTGTCGCTGAAGATGATCTCTTTGCGTAGCCCGGCAATTTTTTTCTTACCCAGGGGCACGGTTTATCTCTCGACTAAAAATTAATATTTCAAGTGCATAGCGCTGGAATACAGCAGGAGCTGGCGGGCAAGCGGGAGTTCCAGGAGCCTGTCGGGTTATGGGGTTCGTAGCGAGCATGGTGGGGAAGCGAGTACAAATTTTCACGATTTTGAGGTGCATAGTGAGCCCTACGCAACGAAAAATCGGGGTGATTTGGACCGCTTCCCTGCCAGCGTAGTAAAATCATCCATAATCCGACAGGCTCCTAGAGATAGCGTCGCCAGTGATCGGGGCGTACGTCACGGCAGCCGTGGTTGATCTGGTTATAGCGCGCGATAAAAATCTTCCTGGTGCAGTTGCTGTTTCCTTTGGTGCAGCCCTGATTGGCGCGTTCGGTCTCTTCCGTGTAGAAAAAGAGTGCGTCCCGGATCTTGTTGATGAGGTTGTTTTTGAGAAAAAAACCGGCTTCTATCAGACCCTCCTCAATTTGCTCGAGGTTGATTTCAAGCAGGTGGTAGGTGATGCGCAGGTGGTTCGCAGAGATGGCGCGGAGTTCGAGAATCCCCTCCACATCAGCAAGACGCTCTGCAGCCGTATTGGCCTGATGTTCATCCGGGTGGGGTTTGTCGAAAAAAATCTCTCTTGTTTTGATATTCCTCTTCTCCATGTCGTTAATCCTATCTGATAATCCGCAATTTGCAAATGGTTAACTGCACAGCCGGGTTGTTTGTATCCCGTATGAATAAGTTGATTGGATAGTTGAGCAGACTGGAATTAAATTGTGATAAGTGAGAAAACACAGTATTTACTGCCGTTTTCGTTTATTAAGTCGATATTTTGCCAATAAACTCTGGTAATACTATGATAATAATGATTCAATGCAGATACGAATTGTTATGTCCCGAAGGAGAATCAATACTATGAAAACAACTATGAATTATGGGGTGGCTACTGCAATTTCAGCAGCCATGGTGATGGCAGCCACTATCGATGTGGCCAATGCAGAGCAGGATTATCGTTATCCGCCGCTGCCGTCGCAAACAGCCGGGCAGCCTGCGCCAGCGCCAAAGTTTGCTCCAAAGCCGCAAACAGCACAGACGCCGCCAGCTCCACAGCCTCGGGTAACGGCGCCATCTCCGGCCTCAGCGCCAAAATTTGCGCCAAGCCCCCGGGATCCTGCAGCGCCTAGATTTGCACCAGCTCGACAGGCGCGTCCTGCAGTACCCCCCCCGACGACAGCGCCAGCCCCTGCAGCGGCGCCCCGGCGGCCTGCAGGACCACCACCCCGCGCAGCTACCTCCGGACAGCGTCCTTCAGGGCCTCCTCCAAGAGGTGATTACCGCAGTGGCCCGCCGCGTGACAGATCCGCAAGAGGCTCTGATCGCAGACGTGACAGTCGTGATAGACGCAGCAGACGGGATAGAGACTGGGACAGCAGCTGGGACATGCCACGGGGTGGCAGAAACACCCCCTGGGGCGGAAGAAGCAGCAGCTGGAGTATGCCTTGGGGCGGTCGAAACAATAGCCCATGGGGTGGCCGCAGAGGTAGAGGCAGCAGCATGCCATGGGGTGGCAGTAGAGGCAGTAGCATGCCATGGGGTGGTAGAGGTGGCAGGATGCCGTTTACCGGACGCAACAGTGGCCCCAGTAAATGGTTCGACAGTGGTGATCCCAAGGATATGTTCGAGGATATGTGGGATGACGGTATGAATGCGCCAAGTGAAATGGGCGAGATGCCCGGTGGATGGCGCGCACCGACTATCAGTGTGCCGAATCCTGTCGAGGTTGGCGACGAACTCGAAAGAGGAAGCCGCGATATGTTCGAGGATAAATAGCTTCTCCCTCTTCCTGAGTGGGAAACTGTATGTTGCAGGCTGGGCGCCAGTTCAGCCTGCAACTTTCCTCATCTAATAAATCCCTCTATCCTGCTGTTCTCTCCAGACTCCGATACCTGATTGCTTCAGTCAGATGCGCTGTCTCTATCTGCTGCCGCCGGTCGTAATCGGCGATAGTGCGCGCCAGTTTAAGCACCCGGTGGTAGGCGCGGTGTGAAAGAGTCAGGCTCTCTATGGCCTGTAGCAACAATGTTTCATCGCCAGGTTGCAGAACGCAATACTCCTCGATCTGCTTTACATTGAGCTGACTATTCAGGCGTAGCTGACGCTGCAGCTGGATCCTGTGCGTCCGCTCGACATGTTGTCGGACCTCATGGCTTGTTATTGTCGCGCCTGGTTTTGCAAGGAGCTTCTCTGCTGGCAGCGCAGCAACCTCTATCTGTATATCGATACGGTCAAGCAGTGGCCCTGAAATTTTGTTGCGGTAACGGCTGATCTGTTCTGATGAGCAGCGGCAGTTTCTGCGGGGGTCGCCGAGATGACCGCAGGGACAGGGATTCATTGCAGCAATGAGTTGAAATCTTGCCGGAAAATCAGCTTGGCGTCCGGCGCGTGAAATCGTAATGGCGCCATTCTCCAGAGGTTCGCGCAGTGCTTCGAGCACACGCCGTTCGAATTCAGGCAACTCATCGAGAAACAGCACGCCGTTATGCGCCAGGGAGATCTCTCCGGGGCGTGGTATGGTTCCACCGCCTACAAGTGCTGCCGCTGATGCGGAGTGATGCGGGGACCTGAATGGCCGGATCCGCCATCTACTGACATCGAACTCCTGGCCGGCAACCGAGCGAATCGCGGCATTTTCGAGTGCTTCATCTGTTGTCATGCCGGGCAACAGGCCGGGCAGACGATTGGCAAGCATGGTCTTGCCCGTACCTGGAGGGCCAGTCATCAATAGAGAATGTCCGCCGGCAGCGGCAATGATCAGTCCGCGCTTGGCGGCTTCCTGGGATATGATTTCACTCAGATCCGGCACAGAGTAATCAGTGACCTCCTCATATTCAGCATTGAATGGTTCAATCAGTCGTGTTTGATTGAAATGTTCAGTCACTTCGAGAAGATGTGCTACAGCATAGACTTCCAGCCCCGTTACCCGTGAGGCCTCTTCGGCATTGGCGGCTGGGACGATCAGTTTTTTTCCGTTGCGATGGGCGGCCAGTGCGGCCGGTAGAACGCCGGAGATTGGACGAATCCCCCCCGAGAGCGCCAGTTCGCCAATCAACTCGTAGTGAGGGATTTGCTGCTGTGGAATATCTCCCGTGGCTGCGAGAATTCCGACAGCGATCGGCAGGTCAAAGCGGCTCCCCTCTTTGGGAACATCTGCAGGGGCAAGATTGATGGTGATTCGCCGGGCAGGAAATTCAAATTCAGAATTTGTGATGGCAGCACGCACACGTTCACGACTCTCCTGTACGGCTTTTTCAGGAAGTCCGACGATCGAGAAAGCCGGCAGGCCATTGCCGAGATGGGACTCAATGGTTATCAGTGGTGCTGATATGCCCGCACCTGAGCGGCTGTTAACAATTGAGAGTGACATGCCGTTCCCTGGCTATCATGAGTGAAGTTCCCTGGTTATTTCCTTGGCTGTTCAAGCTGTGCGACGTGTTTTTCCAGCATCTCCAGTTTCTCACGGGTGCGCGCCAGTACCGCCTGCTGGATATCGAACTCTTCGCGAGTGACGAGGTTCATACGTGACAGCGCGGATTGCAGTGCGCTGTTAAGGTGTTGACGGGTATCTTTTTCCAGCGACGCAAGGCCGGGGGGAAGAGATTTGCTGAGCCGCTGGGAGATGTCATCAATGATTTTCGGGTCAAACATGGCCAACCATTTTGGAATAACTATAGAGGTATCTATACAATCTATTATGCCTGTAGCTGACACAAAAGGTAAAGGCAAAAAAAAGCGCAACGAAGAACGTTGCGCTAAAAATAACCACCAAAAGAGGAAATGCTGAATTACGATGTAATTCAGCATGTAGTTATATTCTTATATTTTGAGCCGTTTGTCAAGTGAAATCTATGATTTATGACAAAATTATCGTATTTGAGAATCACTTGAGACGGTAACTTCTCAATCATCCCATGTATTGCTCGAGCCTCTACATGTATAGGATGCATTTCGTAAGCTTATGGAGTGTGATCCTGCACTGGGAGCCTCTTGCAAAACCCCGTCATTCCGGCATTTTTTAGCCGGACTAAAGTGCTTGCACTTTGAACGCCCGCAGGGTGAGCAAAGCGAATAATCCATTTTCTTGATCTGTAAGTGGTTGATTCTATGGATACCCGCTTTTGCGGGAATGACGTATTTTAGAGTTTTGCAAGAGGCTCCTGGGTTATTGTGATATTACTTGAGACACCTCCAACTGATTAAGGAACCTCTGAATAAGTCCATGGAATGGGGGTTTGGGGGAAGGGCGATCCGGATGCCCATTGTAAGTCATTGATAGATAATCCCTTCCCCCGTAGACAAACTTGTAGGAATGCTCTGGTCGAGGCGCGGAGCGACTTGATCAGAGCTTTCTTAATAACGTTCAGATTGTAATTTGATTACTGCTCCTGCAGCATCAGGCGTTTGACGGGCTTGCCATGTTGCAGATGTGACTCAAGGATCTCATCCAGATCCTCGTGATCTACCCATGTATACCAGGCTGCATCTGGATAGACGGCAATGACAGGACCCTCGCTGCAGCGATTCATGCAGCCGGCGGTATTGATGCGGCTTTTCCCCTTGCCGTAGAGGTCGAGCTCCTTGGCGCGTTTTTTCATGTAGTTACTCGCCTCCAGTGAATTATAGTCCTGACAGCAGGGCTCTCCATCGTCGCGTGTGTTGGTGCAGAAAAAGAGGTGGTGTTTATAGTAAGACATAGCCTTTCCGAGGTTAAACAGATTCAGCGCATAGTATACTCTGCTGACCTGTTTATCTGTTGTCCCGCTGTGTGTGAATACTAATTTTCTCATCAAGGAGGCTGACCGCTGTGTGAAATGTGGTCTCTGTTTGCCCCATTGCCCGACCTATCAACTCGCTCATGATGAGGCAGAATCACCACGCGGGCGTATTTCACTGATACAGGGATGGGTCTCGGGAGATTTGCAAGCAGACCAGCCTCTGCTTTCCCATCTGGATCACTGTCTGCTGTGCCGTCGCTGTGAGGATGCCTGTCCATCCGCCGTCAGGTATGCAGCGCTGATGGATGCCGCACGGGAGTCTCTTCCCCGTACAATTCCCCGCTGGCTACCTGATATTCTTGCAGATCGGGGACGACAGCGTATGGCCATGAAGTTGGCTGCTGTTGCCGTGAAATCCGGAATGCAGGCATGGTTTCCTTCGGCGATAGTTCGCCGTCTACTCTCGGTCGCAGCAACTATTCGTGGGCCAGAGTCCGGTTCCCGGGCCACACTGAATACTCACTACGCCGCCAAAAAACCGATGAAGGGGGAGGTGGCGCTGTTTAAAGGATGTATGCAGCACGCAGTCGACATGCCGGCGCTGGAGGCGGCGGCCCGGATGCTCACGGCCATTGGATATGCTGTCTCTGTGCCGCCATCGCAGCAGTGTTGTGGAGCCATGCATGCACATGCAGGATATCAGCAATTTGCCGCTGAATACCGGGCTGCCAACCTGACTCTCTTTGCCAATAACGGGTATGATGCCCTGATTACTGTCAGTAGCGGATGCGGCTCTTATCTGGCTGACACCTCCGGGCTGGATTGTCCGGTGATGGATGCGGGCGCCTTTATTCAGCAAAAAGGTGGTATCAGGGATCTCCCCCTCACTAAAATCAAGCGTAAAATCGCCGTCTTTTTGCCCTGCACTCTTACAGCCATGCGGCAGCAGAAGCAGGTAATGACTCTTTTACAGGATTTACCCGGTGCTGAATTGTTTGAACTGCAGGGTATGGGGTGTTGTGGTGGGGCTGGTCTGCACCTCATTACCCAGCCACAGAGTGGTGAACAGCTGGTGAAACCCCTCATTACGCAGCTGGAAGCTTCACAGGCAAACATCGTGGTGACAACCAACAGTGGTTGTGCGCTGCAGTTACAGCAGGCCGCCAACAAAGCCGGACTAGGCATAAGTGTGGCGCATCCGCTAGAATTGGTGTCAGAGCAATTGGTGAAAACCTGAACAAATCGATGGAGAAGAGAGATGTCTAGAGCCTATTCACCCTTTGACAAAGTGATCATGCAGATTGATCAGGCCGTGCAGACCATCTTTGGTCAGCCTAAAGTGACCGAGCGCAGAAATCCCGCTGCTGGATTTGATGAAACGGATCTGAGTGATGCAGAGCGCGATCATACTGCGCGCCTGATGCGCATCAATCATACCGGTGAGGTGTGTGCCCAGGCGCTCTACCAGGGACAGGCGCTGACCGCTCATGATCCTTCTGTAAAAACCAGCATGGAGCGTTCAGCCATGGAGGAGAATGATCACCTCGAGTGGTGTGAAACACGCATCAGGGAGCTCGGTGGACGCATCAGCCTGTTAAATCCGCTGTGGTATGCAGGCTCTTTTGCCATCGGGACATTGGCGGGTATCGCAGGCGATAAGTGGAGTCTTGGTTTTGTCGCAGAGACCGAGCGCCAGGTTGAGACTCATCTGCATGAACACCTCTCCGAAGTCCGCCCTGAAGACCGGAAGACCACCTCCATTCTGCAGCAGATGAAAGAGGATGAAATCAACCATGCTGCCAAGGCGGTGGAGAAGGGTGGGGTCGAATTGCCGTTCCCCGTCCGCGAAGGAATGAGGATCACGGCAAAGGTGATGACTGGGAGTGTTTATTACCTCTGATGCTGTGTAGGATGTGCTTCACTGCATGCACGAAGTTATTGGGCTGTTACTCTCTCCGTCGTAAACCCCAGCTTCCGCAGGTGGTTTTGCACACTGTTGCCGCCGCCAAGATGCGCGGCCCCTAGCGCAAAAAAATGACTCTCTCCGGGGTGCAGGCGCAGGATTTCAGCAATGCTTTTCGCCATGGTTTTGTTTCGATTGGTAATCAGGCTCTTGACTGCGCGCTGCTGCAATGCCTGATTTTGAGGCATGGGGAACTCGATTATATGGTGGATGTTTTCGACATCACCCTTCAGGTACCACTGAATCATGATCTCAGAGATGGTTGTATGCTCTTTTTCAGCCTTGTCCATCTGTTGCAATCTGTTATCGAGCATTTCAATCTGCTCCTGTTCGGAAAACTGATCCAGATAGCCCAATTGCTGCTCCACGCTCTCGAGTCCCCCAACTCTTTTGCCGGCCATCTGCGCGCTCTGATAGAGCACCAGGTCAAGTGATATGCTTTGCGGATGTTTCGACTTGTTTTCCAGCAGCGCAAGGGACGTCGTCACATCCCATGTTTTCATGCCGATAAAGGCGCCTGCCGAGAGTGTTGGGTTAATCTTTTTCAAACGCAACTGGAGTCTTGATAAGGTTTTGCGGGGCAACACATCTTTCAGCGTTTTCTGATCATTGCGCAACGTGCCGAGCGTTGCTCTCAACAGCATGCGGCTGTCCATGGGAACTTCAGCATAGAATGCCTTGCTCTGATCGAAGGCGCTCTGCACCTCGGCGGGCAGCGTTGTCACACGTTCGTCGGGGAGGTGGATGGTGCCAAACAGCCATGAGGGAGGGGAAGTATTGATTTTCCACAAAAGCGGGTTCTGTATTGCAGGGAGGTCTCTGGCGCAAACACTGCCTGAAGCAAGGAGTAGTGACGCAGTCATTGCGAGGATGGATCGTAAATAATTTATTTGTTGCATGAATATCTCTCGTTCGGAAAAGAGGCAGATGTATACTACCTCTTTTTCACCAATCTCTGCAGCGGAGATTGGTTTTCACTGAAGGCAGGAAATCTGTGCGCCTAATGCATGCGCTGGCGAAGGTTGGCGGAAATACCACGCTATCTCGTATTCTCGGATTTGTCCGTGATCTGGTGTTTGCACGCCTGTTTGGCGCCAACGAGATGACGGATGCTTTTTTTGTAGCTTTCAAGATACCCAACTTTCTGCGCCGCCTGTTTGCCGAAGGCGCCTTTTCTGTCGCGTTTGTACCGGTGCTCTCCGAATATAAAACGACACGTAGTTTTGATGACCTGAAAACCTTTGTCGATCATATCGCCAGCACCCTTGGGCTGGTGCTGCTGATTGTCTCGGTGGTTGGTGTTCTCGCGGCGCCATTGCTGATCGCGCTGTTCGCACCCGGGTGGTATTTTAGCGGCGGGGGGGATGCAAACCTTGCAGCGGATATGTTGCGCCTCACCTTTCCCTATCTGCTGTTTATCTCGTTGACCGCCTTTGCCGGCGGCATACTCAATACACATAACCAGTTCGGTATTCCTGCTTTTACCCCGGTGCTGCTTAATCTGGTGCTGATTGGCAGCGCCTACTGGTTGTCGCCTTTTGTTGATCCGCCGATCATGTCGCTTGCCTGGGGGGTGCTGATCGCAGGTATTGCGCAGTTCACATTCCAGCTGCCCTTTCTCTACCGCTTGAAACTGCTGCCGAAATTCACCCAACCGACCTTCAGGGACGAGGGAATCACACGAGTTCTGAAGTTGATGGCGCCGGCAATCTTCGGTGTCTCGGTAACCCAGTTGAATCTGCTGCTCGATACGCTGATCGCCTCCTTTTTACAGAAGGGGAGCATCTCCTGGCTCTACTACTCCGATCGTCTGATGGAGTTTCCGGTCGGTATTCTGGGCGTGGCGCTGGGTACGGTGATTTTGCCTAACCTCTCAAGAAAGCATGCCGAATCCTCTTCACGGGAGTTTTCAGCCATGCTCGACTGGGCCATGCGCTGGGCGGTATTGCTGGGTATTCCAGCCGCTGTCGGTTTGCTGGTGCTGGCCGGGCCGCTGATTGCGACACTGTTTCAGTCTGATGTGTTTGACGCGCATGATGTGCAAATGGCGCGTTTGAGCCTCATGGCCTATTCATGCGGGCTGATTCCCTTCATGGTCATCAAAGTGCTGGCGCCGGGATTTTATGCACAGCAGGATACCAAAACGCCGGTGAAGATTGCGATTGTGGCGATGATTGTTAATATGGTGATGAATATCATCTTGATGCAATTTCTGCAGCACACAGGTCTGGCGCTGGCAACATCCATCGCGGCAACGGTCAATGCGACGCTGCTGTTCTGGATTTTGCGCAAAAGAGAGATCTATCAACCGCCATCCGGCTGGCCGTTGCTGCTGCTGCGTGCAGGCATTGCGGCTGGTGTGATGGGAGGAGCGCTCTATTGGCTGGCGGGTCCCTTGCAGCAGTGGCTGGTTTCCGACTGGGTATGGCAAACCGGACATCTTGCCGCCTGGGTGATAACAGGAGCAGTGACCTATTTTGCTGTGCTGGCTGCTGTGGGGGTTCGTGTCAGAGACTTTCGCGGCCAGGAAGTTTGATAGCCTGTAGATAGCGCAAATGAAGGTCAAGTTCCTTGTATATTAACTTCTCAACAACCCGTGTATTATTTGAGTCTATGCAGGGTCGGGATCTGGCTTTCAGCGCCGCTGTGAATAGCTCTGATCCACAGGGGTGTGGGAAATGCCGGTTCCGTCAGGAACATGAACCGGCCCTGTACGCTCTGATAAAACATCCCTGTTTAATACAGCCTTGAAAGCCACATCCCGCCCCTGCTTCCTGCGCGAAGTTATTGAGATGCTGTCTGGCTCAATACGAATTTACAATTTTGGCAAGGTCTTGCCGGGATTCAGGATATTGTTCGGGTCGAACTGGCGTTTGATCTGATGCATTAACTGCAACGCCACAGGATCAAGTTCGCGCGCGATGTAATCTCGTTTGACAAGCCCGACGCCATGTTCACCGGAAAGCGTTCCCTGCAGTTCCAGCACCAGTGAGAAGACGTCTGACAGGCAGGCTTCGGCGCGCACCGACTCTTCGGGGTTATCCGGGTCCGTCAGCAGGTTGACGTGGATATTACCGTTTCCCGCATGACCAAAATTGACGATTTGTATGTGGTGCTGCAGCGAGAGTTTTTCCAGCCCGTCAATCAGACGCGGCAGTTGTGATATTGGAACTACGACATCCTCGTTGATTTTTTTTGGCGCGATATTACGCAGCGCCGGTGATAGCGCCTTGCGTGTTTTCCACAGCTGATCCACCTCCTGTTGTGAGCCGGCAATACGGATTCCGCTGCAGCCATCGACTCTGGCGGCTGCGGCTACCTGTGAGGCGGCCTCATCAATGGCATGCTCCATGGCATCGACCTCGATCATCAGTATGGCGCCGGTCTCGGGATCAAGCTGCAGATCCGAGAAGTTGCGCACCATTTGCAATGCGGAGTTATCCATGAATTCCAGCGCACAGGGCGTCACTGGCTGCGACATGATGGCGGCTACAGCATGTGCTGCCGCGTGGATATCCCTGTAGCTTGCGCGCATGGTGCGTCTGCTTTCCGCCTGTGGCGTAAGTTTCAGGGTGGCTTCTGTGGTCACAGCCAGTGTTCCCTCCGAGCCGATCAACAGGCGTGTCAAATCATAGCCAACCACGCCCTTGGTGGTCAGTGCGCCTGTGTGAAAGCTTTTCGCATCACCGCTAATCGCTTTCAGGGCCAGTGTATTTTCTCTCGGGGCGCCGTATTTTACGGCGCGGGGGCCGGCAGAGTTGTAGGCCAGATTTCCTCCGATGGTGCAGATTGCTGCGCTGGTTGGATCGGGCGGCCAGAAAAACCCGTGTTGCGATGCCGCCTGCTGTAGCGCCGCATTGGTGACGCCTGGCTGAACAGTGGCGGTGCGGTTTACAGGGTCGATGCCGATAATCTCCTGCATGCGTTCAAATGAGAGCACAATGGCATGCTGAAGCGGAACCGTGGCCCCGGTGGTCCCTGTGCCACTGCCGCGACAGACGAGCGGAACCCCGGCTTGATTGCAGACCCCGATGATATCCCGGACCTGCAGGTGCGAGGATGCAAATGCAACTGCTCCGGGCTGTGCCTGCAGGCGGCTGTTGTCGTAGCCATAGGGCCAGCAATCGGACGCTTCAGTCAATAGGCCGTCGCTGCCTGCAGCTATAGCGAGTTTGCGGAGAAAGGTTGTTGAGATATTATTGTTGCCGATAGCGGTCACTCTTCAAGATATTCAAAGATCTCAATGACCTTTTTTACTCCGCTGATTCTGCGCACATGTTCGACGACAGCAGGCCCCTCTTCAGGAGTTACCAGGCCGAGCAGATAGACATTTCCCAAGGTGGTGGAGACCTTGACCCGGGTCGGATTAAATCCCTTGATGCTGATCTGCCACAGTGATCCCTTGATTTTACTGGTGAGTGCCGCATCCTTGCTGATATCCAGATTGTCTGCCCGCGGTCTGACTTCAACTTCGTTGTAGATAGATTTGAGTTTGGGCTGGCGGCTGACCAGATGTGCAAATTTATCCGCCAGCTCCCTGCTCTCCGCCTGCCCAAAAATCAATACGCGGCGGTTAAAACTGGTGACATGTATGCGTGAATGTTCGGAGATTTCAGGGTGATCACTCAGCGTGGCTCTTGCACGCAATTTGATCTCCTGATCATCCATGACGGTGGCTGTGGTGCGTCTGTCGTGCATGGTTGAAGCAACTGTTGCCGTGGTTGCTACGACAGCAGCAGTACAACCTCCCAGCAGCGGGAGCGTGATGAGTGCGGCAAGGCAGAAGATCAGAGAGAACCTCCGCATAAGTTTATGGGATGAGGGTTCGGGGGAAGGGCGATCCGAATGCCCATTGTGAGCCATTGACAGATGGCCCTTCCTCCGTAGAAAAACTTGCAGGAATGCTCTGGTCGAGGCGCGCAGCGACTTGATCAGAGCTTCCCTAGGATGTTGCTTCAAAGGCATTTTGAATCCACTCGATTTTAACTTTGGGTTGGGCGGTGATGGCTACGACGTCGAAGCGACAGGGCGTCTTGTTTCCCTGTCGTTGCAGATAGAAATTTGCAGTACGCGTCAAGCGTCTCTGCTTGATGTGACTGATGGTTGCCGCCGGGGTTCCGTATTTGCTGTTATTGCGGTAGCGAACCTCGACAAAAACCAAATGCTTGTTGTGCGTCATGATGAGGTCGATTTCGCCCATGCGGCACAGGAAGTTGCGTGTGACCAGTTTGAGTCCGTGCGATTTCAGATAATCAAGCGCATATTGCTCGGCCCGCCCGCCTCTCTCCCTGCTGTTCACCTTGATGGAGTACTGCTACAGTGATACACAAGTGTCGCATACCATCTCAACGCGCCCGGCTGACCCTGTCTGCGTTGCGCAACCTTAAAATACATCAAGTATTCCTGCGGTTACGCGCCTTGCCAGGAACGGTCGTGCATCGCCGATATAGAACGCGAACTTATGCATCACTGTACTAGCTGCGAGGCTCGTGTTTAGTCAGAGTGCCGTTCTGGTAATGGAGCCACACCATATCTCGTCTGATGACGCCATTACTGTCGAGGCTCAGATTGCCAGTTGCTCCTGTAAGAACTTTTCCCCGGCTGAGATTATTTGCATTGAGGGCCAGCAGCATCGCATCAATTCCAAAAGCGTAAAATTTTGCCAGGCCGGGGGTGAGGGCTCCGCCTGATTGAAGTTCCTTGTAACTGGGAATGGATGAAGGCGTCGCCCCGGGCACAGTCCAGCGCAACACTGGAACCCAGACATTCTCGAAGTCAGAATCCTTGTGTCCATAAAGGCGCCTGTCATAGGCAGTTGACGATGCATAAACTGCAGGGTTCCGGCTGCCTGCAAGCAGCAATTGCGCACGGATTTGGCGCGCCTTGCTGGGTTTGGCAACGATAAACACGGCATCTGCTGGATTTTTCGTCAGGGCTCCGACCTTGCTGCTGAAATCATTAGCGTTCTGTGCATAACGCACATTGCCGGCAACAGCTCCTCCCAGGGCCTTCCAGTGCTGGCGGAAGCCTTTTTCATAACGGCTTCCCCAACTTGTGTTCGGGTAGATGATTGATGATGTGCGGTGGCCATCTGCCCAGGCCTTCTCCGCAATCATCTCCCCCTCCGCTGTTGGCGACAAACCAAACTGGTAGACTCCTCTGGGAGAGTAATTGCTCACCTGGTTGAGAGTGATGGCAGTGGGTTTGGTGCTGCCTCCGCTCACAATTTTTTGCACGGAAGCCTTGCTGAGAGGACCGATGATCATCGCTGCTGATTTTGCCTGCTGAATGGCGCCGGCAAGTTTGCCTTCGCTGCTGTCGATATAGTGTAGTGTTGGACGTTTTCCTTTAGGCTGTTGTGCATGAACCGAGTCAATCCCCTTGCGAACTGCATTTGCAGCCTTTGCATAGACGCCGGAGGAGGGGAGTAGAACTGCGATTTCGCCACTCCTTATAGGCGATGTTCTGACTGCTTCGTTGCTAATGCCCGCCCTGATGCGTGAAACAGAAGCCTTGTCTCCTGCTCTCTCGTAATACATCAGGGCTCGCTGCAGATACTTTCTTCGCTGCTGACCTCTGTTTGAGCGCGCCAGATTTTCATACAAATAGGCAGCCCCAGCATAGTCTCCCTTGTTCGCCAATGTCTCGGCGCGATCCGAACGGGCTTGATTGACGCCGACTCCAAAGGTATCCATAGACTGGCAGCCTGACAGCGCAACAGTAAGGGCAAGAGCAACAGTGGGGATAAGCGTTTTTAGTGGTAGCATAGTATCAACACCAGAATCGATTAAATTACTATCGCAGTATCCGGAGTGAAGGGCTGGATGTCAATGCAAACAGGCAGGCTTTATATTGTTGCTACCCCTATCGGTAATCTTGGAGATATCACCCGGCGGGCTGTCGAGGTGCTGAAACGGGTTGATCTGATTGCCGCCGAAGATACGCGACACACGGCAGGATTGCTCTCCCACCTGGGAATAGGTGCCAGAACACTCTCTTTTCATGAGCATAATGAGCATCGACGGTCACAGCAACTTGTCGAATTATTGCTTGCCGGGAAAGAGATTGCCCTGGTGAGCGATGCGGGAACCCCCCTGATTTGCGATCCCGGATATCGTATCGTCTGCGCATGCCGGGAGAGGGGGGTTGATGTCATCCCACTGCCGGGAGCCAGTGCCGTCATCACTGCATTGTCAGTATCAGGATTGCCGACCGACCGTTTTCTGTTTGAGGGCTTCCTGCCACGCTCACAGGAAAAGCGTCTTAAACGTCTGCAGCAGTTGAGCGATTTTCCATCGACTTTGGTCTTTTATGAATCATGTCACCGCATTCTGCAATGCCTGGAGGATATGCTGGCGCTGTTTGGGGAAGCTCGCCGTGTGGTGGTTGCGCGTGAACTGACCAAGCAATACGAAACCATTATTGATCAGCCGCTTGGCCGATTGCTGCAAACGATGACCACGGACACTAATCAGCAACGCGGTGAATTCGTAGTCATGGTTGCAGCAAGTGAGAGTCCGGCCATGGAAAAAGGCTCTGTCGAGAAAGTGTTACAGGCGCTTGTTGAGGAGATGCCACCCAACCAGGCTGCAAGAATTGCTGCGCGCATCAGTGGGCGGCCAAAGCGGGAACTCTACCAGCTGCTGTTGAAGATGAAAGAGAAGTGACCGCCATCCTGATATGAATTGATGGGATGGGGGTTTGGGGGAAGGGAAATCCGGAACGAATTTTAACCCTCCCCCCATGGAAATACCTGGATAAAGCCCTGATCGAAGAGCAATGCGAGTCGATCAGGGCTTCATCAGCTGTTAACCTCTATGCGACGCGGCATCTGAGGCGCCGACTTGGGCAGGACGATTTCAAGTACACCGTCCTGACTGGATGCGCTGATGTTGTCGGCATTGACTGTATCCGGCAGTGAGAAGCGCCGTATGAAGACCCCATGAGAGCGCTCCAGGCGTTTGTAATCTTTTCCGCTCTCAGTGGATTCGTGTTTACGCTCTCCCTTGATAGTCAGTACACCCTGGTCCATTGAGACTTCGATGTCATCTGCGCTGACTCCTGGAATATCGGCATGAATCAGAAAACGCTCATCCTCTTCCTTGATGTCTACAGCAGGAGACCAGTCGCTGCCTTCGACCAGGCTGGTGTCATCACGCCCTGCGGGGGTGTTCAGCAATTGTCCCATCTCATTGTGCCACTGGTCGAGCAGGTTCCACGGATTTCGTACAAGCATATTCATTTCATTTCTCCAATCTAATCACTTGTCTTGTTATTCAGAATATAGAGCAGAATTTTGTAAAATCAAGGGGGAGAAAACAGGATGGGGTATCATATGGATGATTGATCTCGGTCAGGAATGCAGACGCATTCTGCAGTTTCGGGGGGCGTAGTCGTTTGTTTTCTGCTCCCGGTAATTAATTCAATAACGGATGAGCCAGAATGAATAAACTATTTCGTTCCATAAAAAGCAGGCTGTTTCGCTGTGAGCACAAGGCGAAGTGTTCAAATATGAATGCTTCACTTGCCGAACGTATTGCGGTGCTGATGAAAATAGGAAGTGTTGCACTCGCAAGAAATCAAGGGCGGGTTGAGGGTGATGCAGCGACAGATGCTTATCTGAGAATGTTCGACTCTCTCTATTCGGAGTTCACAGAGATCATGGCGGCCAGGGAGCAGAATCTTTTGAAGTGCCCGTTGAGTGATGAACTCAAAGCATCTCTCGCACAACTTCGTCCGGTCGTTGCCTCGTTACACCGGGATGTTGTTTCATTCGAACCGGTTATTGGCGTCATGGGGGGTGACACAGTACATGATTCTCCGCTTGCTTGAGTCGACGGCGCCAGGATCCGTGTTTGATGCATACTATTATTGAGATGCAGCGAATCTTCGGCAGTGCAATTGTAGTGAGCTGTTTTCATCCGGTTTGCTTTTGTGTACTGGCAAACTGATTTTCATGTTGACGCAAACTGCTTTGTGGCGTAGTTTTTATCCACGAAAAAACAGGCTCCCAACCCATTTCAGGCGAGAAATTATATTATGACGGAATCTCTGCTCCCAGCTATCCAGATTGCTTCACTGACTGAGGTCAGGGGGGATGGAATGGATGCCCGTGTCGTTGATGAATATGCCAATGACAATCCTCTCATCAAAATAGGTAGCGACGAGATCCTGGCTGGTCATGTGGGATCGTATGTGGCGATTCGGCAATCTGATATCAGCATCCTGGCGCTGGTTCACAAGATGTGGGAGAGGGATCGTTTAAATTGCAACGGCGGGAGTTATACAGCCCGGTATATCTCTTTGATTCCTGTTGGTGAAATTCAGGAGGATGGCAAGTTTATCCGAGGCGTCAGGCATTATCCGACACCGGGGGCAAAGGTTTTTGCCGTTGGTTTCGACGAGATTAATGCGATTTTTTCAACATTCAGGGAGTATGGATTCTATATCGGCCAACTGGCGGCAAAAAAAGATTACCATGTCAGCCTGGATCCTCGCGCACTGTTCGGCCGCCATTTTGCGATCATAGGACAATCCGGCGCCGGAAAATCCTGGACGGTAACCAGTCTGCTTCAACATACACTCAAGGCCATGCCGAAATCCCATATGATTATTCTGGATCTGCACGGGGAGTATTGCTGGGAAGATGAGCAGGGAGTCAGGCAGACGGCTTTCGCCAAAGACAAAGTGAATTATGTTGATGCTCTTGATCTTGAGATGCCTTACTGGATGATGAGTTATGCGGAGCTCATCGACCTGTTTATCGATCGATCGGACCTCGGTGCATCGACGCAAATGGCATTTATGCGCCAGGTGCTGCAAACACTAAGGGCCAAAGAGGCGAAAGCCATTGGTTTGAAAGGGGTGTCTGTTGATACCCCCATCTATTTTTCCCTGGCCGATCTATACCAGCTTTTCAAGAGCGCCAACGGGGAGAGAAAGGAGTTCGGCAAGGTCAAGGGGGCGTTGTTTGGTGAGTTTGATGAACTTCTGGTCAGAATGGAGAGCCGTTTCAATGATGTCCGCTATGATTTTTTACTCAAGCCCAAAAAACGCACCAGCTCTGCCACCCTGACTGATCTGCTGCGTGATTTTATCGGTCTGGGCAGCAATAAGTCCAATATCACAATTATCGATTTAAGTTCTGTACCGACCGATATTCGCCCGGCAATTTCGGCGCAAGTGGGGCGCCTGGCTTATGAATTCAATTACTGGAACCCAAAACGCCATGACTTCCCCATTACCCTGATCTGTGAAGAGGCGCATGCCTATATTCCCAGAGAGAAAGGCGGGCAGTTTGAGGGAACAAAGAAAATGATGGAGAGGATAGCCAAGGAGGGGCGCAAATATGGCGTCTCCATAGGGGTGGTCAGCCAGCGTCCGACCGAACTCTCCGAGACCATGCTCTCTCAGTGCAGTTCATTTATCTGCCTGCGTACAACAAATCCCGATGACCAGGAGTATATCCGGGCAATGGTGCCGGAAGCCGAGGGTGATTTGACGGATATGCTGGCCTCCCTGGGTCGGGGAGAGGCGCTGGTGCTGGGCGAGGCAGCTCCAATGCCGACACGTATCCAGGTCTATTGGCCCGACCCGCAACCCAGAAATACCGATGTTGACTACTTTACCAGTTGGCGCGAAGGCCCCGATGACCTGGATGTGGAAGAGATTGTCAATCTGTGGCGCACGCAAAACCATAAATAAAACAAAGGAACCTCTGAATAAGCCCATGGGATGGGGGTTCGGGGGAAGGGCGATCCGGATGCCCATTGTAACCCATTGATAGATACTCCCTTCCCCCGTAGAAAAACTTGCAGGAATGCTCTGGTCGAGGCGCGGAGCGACTTGATCAGAGCTTCCCAAAGTTTGCAGTCATAGGATGTGTTGAGCTTGCGAAGCGCATCAATCAAGGGTAGTAAAGAGATTGCGGTTTGCAGCAAAATAATAGTTGCAGTTGGGAATCCTCTGATTAGACTCGCGCCAACTGCCAACTGCCAACTGCCAACTGCCAACTGCCAACTGCCAACTGCCAACTGCCAACTGCCAACTTATTTTGCTTGATTTTTGATCCCCCAACAGCTATTTTCTAAGTGGGAGTCGGCCGGTTAATCGCTGTCAGTTTACTGATGGAGGAAAGTCCGGGCTCCGCAGGGCAGAGTGCCAGGTAACGCCTGGGCGGAGTGATCCGACGGCAAGTGCAGCAGAAAATATACCGCCTAAGCAGTCTGTGACTGCCGGTAAGGTTGAAATGGTGCGGTAAGAGCGCACCGCGCTGCTGGCAACAGCAGCGGCATGGTAAACCCCACTCGGAGCAAGACCAAATAGGGAAGCTTGTGTACGCACAGCCTGTGGTCCGCAGGTGGCTTCCGGGTAGGTCGCTTGAGGTATGCGGTGACGCATCACCCAGATGAATGATTATCCACGACAGAACCCGGCTTACAGGCTGGCTCCCACCTCTCCCCACTCCTCATGTTTCCAGGCATCTTGTCCCCTTTCAACGGGAATATAAGCCTCTATTCTTTATAAGTTACTTTAACTTAGCTATCCATCAGCTTGTTTTTTCTGGAGATGCGGGCACTGCCCTAAGTTATTGTTACTTATCAATTTTTTGTGTGTAGCCCTTGACCAATGCCGGTATTGCATCTATTATTTCCATTAAGTGGGGGAAAGTGGGGAATTGTAGTGCATCCTGTTTCTTCAGCGCGATAAATATAAAGAATTAATAAACAAAAAACCACCAACTGAGTCACCATGTATTTCGGAAACAATCTAGTCAAGCTGGACACCAAGGGGCGCGTTGCCATTCCTGCGCGTCACCGTGAGAGTCTGCGTAACAGCGGTGGCTCCAGGGTGGCAGTCACGATTCATCCGATGGGTGAGTCATGTTTATGGGTATATCCCTGGGATGAATGGGAGAAGACTGCGGAAGTAGTGGCGAATCTCCCGTCTCTGAACAGGCAGAATGCGCAGCTGCAGCGTATTTTATTTTCCAATCTGTTTGAACTGGATCTCGATGGGCAGGGGCGGATTCTCCTTCCCCAGCGTCATCGTGCGCATGCAGGACTGGAGGCTGGTGAGCAGATTTCCATTATTGGCCAGGGACGCAAACTTGAGATCTGGTCTCAGCAGATGGCGCAGCAAGTTGAAGAAGAGAACATGATGGCATTGCGGGACCCTGATTCGGAAGTCTCTGCTGAAATAGAAAATCTGAATTTGTAGCGGGGTGGCGGATTCACTCAATCATCGGCCGGTATTACTGCGCGAAGCAGTGGATGCGCTTGCAATCAGGCCAGACGGGGTCTATGTGGATGCGACCTTTGGTCGCGGCGGGCATAGTTCGTTGATTCTGCAGCGGCTTGGCGCCGATGGGCGTTTAGTGGCTCTGGATCGTGATCCGGATGCAATAGAGAGCGCCGCTGCAGTAATTGGTGGTGATCCGCGTTTTTCAATTGAGCATGCGTCGTTTGACGCGCTTGAGAAGATTTCTGCAAAACTGGGGCTTAAGGGTGAGGTTGATGGTGTGCTGCTGGATCTTGGGGTTTCATCTCCGCAACTGGAGGATGCGCGGCGGGGCTTTAGTTTTATGAACGATGGACCGCTGGATATGCGTATGAACCCTGATGACGATTTGTCAGCAGCAACATGGCTGCTTGAGGCGTCACAAAAGGAGATCAAGCAGGTTTTGAGCGAGTATGGAGAAGAGAGGTACTCCGGGCGCATTGCTGCTGCGATCGTGGCGCAGCGGCAAGAGAGGCCGTTGATAACTACAATGCAGCTTGCAGAGTTGATTGATCGGGCCGTACCGCGAAAAGATCCGGGGAAGCATCCGGCTACACGCACTTTTCAGGCAATAAGGATACGCATCAACCAAGAGCTGCTGCAGCTCTCGGCTGTGCTTGAACAGGCAGTATCGGTGCTCAGATCCGGAGGACGATTATCTGTGATCAGCTTTCATTCGCTGGAGGATAGAATCGTCAAACGCTTCCTGCGCGACCACTCACGTGTGGATACGCTGCCTAAAGGTGTTCCTGTGATGGCTTCGCAATTGCAGCAGCCTCAATTGCGTCTGGTGGGTAAGGCAGTGACGCCTTCATATGAAGAGATCAGGGAAAATCCGCGTGCGCGCAGTTCCCGCTTGAGAGTTGCGGAGAAGTCCGCGTGAGCCGCATGCTGCTGATCACTGCTTTGCTGATCGCGATCGTGTGGACGGCGTTAAAGGTTGTTGAGGCAAAACAGCAGACGCGTCAGTTGTTTGCTGTTCGTGAAGCCTTGCGTGCCGAGGCTGATGAATTGAGTGTGACACAGGGGCAGTTGCAGGTCGAGTTGGCGACCTTTGCTGACTATGGACGCGTCGAGAAAAATGCACGGAATAAGCTGCATATGCGTACACCTGGTATGCAAGAGATAGAGGTTCTGCAAACAGAGTAATGGCCGGGAAACAACGACATAACAAGGGCAGGCAGGTGCGGCGGACGGAAAATACGACCGCCCCCCGCTTTGCTGCGCGTCGCCGCGTGATGCTCGGTGGCTTATTGTGCGCTGCTGCTTTGTTGATTGCCGGAGCCTGGTATCAGCAAGTTCTGCGCACAGATTTTTTGCAGCAGAAGGGTGATTACAAGCACATCAGTTATAAAGATATACCAGCGAGACGTGGCCGTATTCTTGATCGCAATGACGAGGTGCTGGCTGTAAGCAATCCGGTGGACTCTGTGTGGGCCGATCCACGAGTTCTGCCCCAGGATAATGAGACTGTCAGAATCCTCGCGCAGGTATTAAAAACGAACGCCGATGATCTGCGCCAGAAACTCTCGCGTTACCGCAATAAGCATTTTATCTACCTGGCCCGCTGGATGACTCCTGCTGATGCGCGCCAGGTGATGGCAATGCTGAAAGAGAAAGGGGTCAAAGGCGTTAGCCTGCAGCGTGAATACCGCCGTTACTACCCTGCGGGTGAATATTTCTCCCATGTGATTGGTTTCTCCGGACGTGATGAAAGGGGTTTGGAGGGGCTGGAGTTACAGTATGATCGCGAGTTGAATGCCGAGGCGGGACGCAAGATGGTTCTGAAAGACGCCAGGCGTCACCTGTTGGCAAATGTTGCAAGTATCCGCAAGCCTCGAGGTGGGAAGGATATTGTGCTGAGTCTGGATCGCCGGCTGCAGTTCTATGCCTATCGGGCGCTAAAAAAAGCAGTTGTCAGACATAATGCCAAATCAGCGTCACTGGTGATGCTGGACGTCGATAGCGGGGAAGTGCTGGCGATGGTGAGTCAACCCTCCTATAACCCGAATGCCAGCCATGGCAATCTCGGGGGGAAAGCGCGCAATCGTCCCATCATAGATACTTTTGAACCTGGTTCGACGATGAAGCCGCTGACTCTTGCAACTGCGATGGAGCTTGGTTATATCACCGAACACACCAAAATTGACACCGGTGAAGGGTTTATCCGGATTGGCAGAAACAAGGTGAGTGATCCAAAACGCTATGGCGTACTCGATCCGGCCGGGGTGCTGCATCGTTCCAGCAATGTGGGGTCGGCAACCATCGCCTTCAAAATACCGGAAAAAGATCACTGGAAGATGCTGGACCGCTATGGTTTTGGACAGCCGGTGATGATTGATTTCCCTGGCGAAGTGAGCGGCAGTCTGCGTGATTACGGTTTGTGGTCGCGTATCGACCAGGCCAACCTGGCATTTGGCTATGGTCTCTCCACTTCAACGCTGCAGTTGGCGCAGGCTTATGTGATCCTTGCCGCTGATGGTGTCAGACGTCCGCTCTCCCTGCTGCGTGTCGACAAGCCGGTTGAAGGAGAAAGGGTGCTCTCTGTCGAGACCGCGAGATCATTGCGCAAGATGATGGAGGGAGTGGTCTCCGCCGGTGGAACGGCGCCAAAGGCGGCTGTGAGCGGCTACCGGGTCGCCGGTAAAACCGGAACGGTAATAAAACTGGGGGCGCAGGGGTATAAAGACAAGAAGAAAAAGTACCGTGCGCTGTTTGCGGGAATGGCGCCGGCGACAGCCCCGAAACTGGTGATGGTGATTGTCTTTGATGAGCCGCGTAAAAAGGGCTTTTACGGGGGGCAGGTGGCGGCGCCTGTCTTCTCTGAAGTGATGGGGCATGCGCTGAGATTGTTGAATGTGGCGCCTGATAAAAAGCAGACAAACACAGGGCTGCAAGTGGCGAGCGCCGGGGGTGTGCAATGATGCCGGCGACACTGCTGTCAAATACTATCCGTCTTGGAGAACTGCTTGATGACCTGAAGCCGGAACTGGCGCAGCTTGCTGTCACTGCTCTCTCACTGGACAGCCGCAGGCTGGCATCAGGGTCGCTGTTCATCGCGCTCCCGGGAACCCGCGGCCATGGACTTGATTATCTGCAGCAGGCGGTTGATGCAGGATGTGTCGCTGTTGTTGCTGAAATTGACTGTGAGTGGAGTAGAGAGCGCATCGAGGCATTGAATACCTCTATCCCGGTGATTGCCGCCGGCAATGTCCATGCGGGTAGCATTGCTGCAAGATTCTACGCTGATCCGTCTGCACAGCTGACGATCATTGGGTATACCGGCACCAATGGTAAAACCACATGCGCCTGGCTGACAGCAGGCGTACTTGAAAATTGTGCCATGATCGGGACACTCGGCAATGGCGTGCCTGGTTCTCTACAGCAGGCAACACATACGACGCCTGATGCGATTTCGCTGCAGCAGATGTTTGCTGATTATCTGCAAACAGGCATTACAGCAGTTGCTATGGAGGTCTCCTCCCATGCGCTGGATCAGGAGAGAGTCGATGGTGCACATATCGATGTGGCTGTGTTTACCAATCTCAGTCGTGATCACCTCGACTATCACGACACTATGCAGGCGTACGCTGAAGCCAAGAAGAAGTTGTTCCGGCTGCCGGGTTTGAGTTGCGTTGTGATCAACATGGATGATCCATACGGTCAACAAATCATGGAGGATCTTGATCAGGGGATGCGTTGTATCACGGTTGGCGTGAATAGCATGGAGGTGCAGCTGCGCGCATCACACATACGCCAAACACAGCAGGGTCTCAAAATGCTGCTGCACTATGAGCAGCAGCAGGTGGTGCTTGAGTCTCCGCTGATTGGGCGCTTCAATGTCGATAATCTGTTATCAGTGACAGGGGCGTTGCTGGCTGCAGGAGTGCCCCTGGTTCAGGCGCTCAAGCGTCTCTCCAGTGTGCCGGCAGTGCCCGGGCGTATGGAGCGTTTTGGCGGTGAGAATCAGCCGCTGGTCGTGGTTGATTATGCGCATACCCCGGACGCACTGAAAAATGCACTGCTTGCTGCTCGCGAACATACTGATGGTGAACTCATCTGCCTGTTTGGCTGCGGTGGTGATCGTGACCAGGGCAAGCGTCCATTGATGGGGGCTGTAGCCGAAGAGCTGGCGGATCGGGTTATTGTGACTGATGATAATCCCCGCAGCGAGTCTGGTGACGCCATTATCGAACAGATTCTGTGCGGCATGAAACATCCCTCCCGGGTTGTGCGTGATCGTCAAAAGGCGATCTCTATTGCCATAACACAGGCGTCGGCAGGGGACCTGGTGCTGGTTGCAGGGAAAGGGCATGAAGATGTGCAGATTATTGGTGATCAACGCCATCACTTTAGTGACAGGGAAGTGGTCGCAAAGCTTCTGGGGAGTAGACAATGATCGACTTCTCCGTCAGCAAAGCGGCAAAAATCCTGCACGGAGAGGTCGTCAATGGTGAAGCGCGTTTTAATGCCGTGAGTACAGATAGTCGTACGCTGAATGGAAAGGCGCTGTTTGTAGCGATTCCTGGCGAGCGTTTTGACGGCCATGACTATGTGGCAATGGCAGCCCGGCAGGGGGCGGTTGCCGCATTGGTTGACAGGGAGGTTGATACTCAAATTCCGCAGATTATCGTTGCTGATGTACGCCATGCTTTGCTGCAACTGGCGGGCGCGTGGCGCAATAAATCGGACGCCGTCGTCATTGCGCTGACCGGCAGCAATGGAAAAACCACCGTCAAGGAGATGATTGCTGCGATTCTCTCCCTGCAGGGTAGCGTGCTTGCGACCATCGGCAATCTGAACAATGAGATTGGTGTGCCACTGACCCTGGCCCGGATTCAAGATCAGGAGTTTGCGGTGATCGAGATGGGTGCAAATCATGCAGGGGAGATTCATCAACTCAGTGTTGCCGCCTCTCCCCATGTGGCGTTGCTGAATAATGCCGGGCGAGCCCATCTCGAAGGCTTTGGCTCCATAGAAGGAGTGGCTCGCGCCAAGGCCGAAATTGTTGATGGACTCTCTTCCGATGGCATTTTTGTGTGCAATGGAGAGAGTCAATGGCTGCCGCTGTGGCGTGAGTTGGCTGATGATCATCGGGTCATCACATTCGGCCAAAGAGAGGCCTGTGATGTGCATCTTGAAAAAAACTCATCGACAGCGCAATGGAATGAGAGTGGTTTTGAACAGCAGTTTGATGTGCATACCGGCGCACAGCATTTCCCGGTGCAACTGTCGCTGGCGGGAGAGCACAATCGTATGAATGCGCTTGCTGCAGTTGCGGTGTGCGTTGCACTGAAGATTGATTATGCCTCGATCCATGATGGTCTGAAATCAATCAGCCCTGTGCCGGGCCGGCTTTTTCCCTGCCGCAGCGCTTCGGGAGTACGCATTATTGATGATACCTATAATGCCAACCCGGACTCAGTCACAGCGGCCATAGCTGTGCTTGGGGATTTTTCCGCCGCCAGGGTGCTGGTGCTTGGCGACCTGGCCGAGTTGGGAGGAGATGTTAAAGCCATCCATGCTGATCTCGGAAGAGTGGCGGCGGAGCGTGGCATCGACAGACTCTATACCCTTGGTCCGATGAGTGCGGCGGCTGCAGATGCTTTTGGCGACAATGGCTTCGCCTTTAATGACATCGATGAATTGAATGATGCCCTGCAATCGCAACTGAATGACCAGCATGTCGTTCTGGTCAAAGGTTCACGCGCCGCTCGTATGGAGCGGGTTGTTGAGGCATTGACAGCTAATGAGGATATCGGATGCTGATCTATCTGGCTGATTATCTGGCGCAATACGAGAGTGGTTTCAGTGTCTTTCAGTACCAGACACTGCGTATCATACTCAGTGTGCTGACAGCGTTGGTGGTCTCTTTCGTGATCGGGCCGGCGATGATTCGCAAGCTTGCCACCTACAATGGGCAGCCGGTGCGTGATGACGGACCCGAGACCCACTTTGCCAAGGCGGGAACTCCTACCATGGGCGGTGCGCTGATTCTCGTTGCAGTCAGTGTCAGCACCCTGCTGTGGGCGGATCTGGGAAACCGTTATGTGTGGATTGTTCTGCTGACCACGTTGGCATTCGGCGGTGTGGGACTGGTGGATGATTACAAGAAGCTGGTCATGCAGGATCCCAAAGGGCTTGCCTCCCGCTATAAATATCTGTGGCAGTCGCTGTTTGGCTTCGTTGCGGCTATGGCGCTCTACCTGACCGCTACAGAGCCTCAGGAGACACAGCTGTTCCTGCCCTTTTTCAAGGATGTGGCATTGAACCTGGGTCTCTTCTATGTGGTGCTTGCCTACTTTGTCATTGTAGGCACCTCCAATGCGGTCAATCTGACCGATGGACTGGATGGCCTGGCGATAGTGCCGACAATCCTCGTTGCCGGAGGCTTGATGATATTCGCCTATGTTTCCGGGCACATCAACTTTGCCGAGTATTTACAGATCCCCTATCTATCCGGAGTCGGAGAGGTGGCCATCTTTTGCGCAGCGCTGCTGGGCGCCGGTATCGGCTTCCTGTGGTTCAACACCCATCCGGCGATGGTCTTTATGGGAGATGTCGGTGCGCTTGCAATCGGGGCGGCGCTTGGTGTGGTTGCGGTAGCGGTGCGTCAGGAGCTGGTGCTGATGATCATGGGGGGGATTTTTGTGATCGAGACACTCTCGGTCATCATTCAGGTCGCCTCTTTTAAAATGACCGGCAAACGCGTATTTCGCATGGCGCCGCTGCATCACCACTATGAACTCAAAGGGTGGCCGGAACCGCGCGTTATCGTCAGGTTCTGGATTATCAGTCTTATCCTGGTGTTGATCGGGCTTGCGACATTGAAACTTAGATAATTAATTTTTACCAAGATGATGAGAACAGCAATCAAGAGCAATGACACCACGGAGCAGATGGCAGCCCCCATGACCCTGATCGTTGGTCTGGGGTCTACCGGACTCTCCTGCGTGCGTTTTCTTGCTGGCAGGGATGTAAGGCTGGCCGTCATTGATAGCCGCGATCATCCACCGGGTTTGCAGCAACTGCGTGATGAATTTCCGGATGTGGCGCTCTTTACAGGCGCTTTTGACGCCGATGTTTTCGAGGCTGCACAGCGTCTGGTCGTGAGTCCGGGCGTTTCCCTGAAAGAGCCTGTGATACAGCAGGCAATTTCACGCGGTGTCGAGGTGATAGGTGATGTCGAACTGTTTTTGCGCGAGGTTAGCGCGCCAGTCGTAGCGATTACCGGCTCCAACGGCAAGAGTACGGTGACGACACTGCTGGGAGAGATGGCGAAAGTTGCAGCTGTCCGGGCAGGTGTAGGAGGCAATCTTGGTACGCCGGTGCTGGAACTGCTGGATGAGACAAATGAACTCTATATCCTGGAACTCTCCAGTTTTCAGCTGGAGACGATTCGCAGCTTGCGGGCCAAAGCAGCTGTGATTCTGAATCTCAGCGCTGATCATCTGGATCGTTATGACTCTTATGAAGAGTACGTGCAGGCAAAGGCGGTGATATACCGCGATGCGGAAACCGCAGTCGTCAATCTGGATGATCCTGCCGCGAAGCAGCTGGCTGAAAGCGCGCTCACCATCAGCTTTTGCATGCAGCGCCCACAACCTGGCCAATACGGCATCTGCGACGCCGATGGTATGCAGTGGTTGTGCAGGGGAGATCAGATGCTGCTGGAGACAAGCGCAATCCCTGCAGCAGGAAAACACAACCAGGCTAACGTGCTGGCTGCGCTGGCGCTTGGTGAGACCGTTGGCCTGCCTATGGATGCCATGCTGCTGGCGATCAGGAGTTTTCGCGGGCTTGATCACCGTACATGGCTTGTTGCTGAAATTGATCATGTGCGCTGGTACAACGACTCCAAGGGGACAAATGTAGGTGCCTGTATCGCTGCGCTGGAAGGGCTGGATATGGCGGATGAGAGTCGCTCTATTCTGATAGCAGGAGGTGATTGCAAGGGGGCTGATTTTTCCCCGCTTGCAGCTGTGTTGCCGAATTATGTACGCGCTCTGGTGCTGATTGGGCGTGATGCGCCGCAGATTGAAAAAGCTGTCTCCGGTTCTGTTCCAGCTGTCACTGCTGTCGATATGAATGATGCCGTCAGGTTTGCAGCTGATCTCGCCAATCCGCGCGACAGGGTGTTGTTGTCTCCAGCATGCGCCAGTTTTGATATGTATCAGAATTATATGCAGCGCGGCGAAGCTTTCATGGAAGCAGTCGGAAGGCTTGGATGATGGAAGCGGTGATGCGGCAGAGAGGGGAGGGGATATGGGAGATGCCGAGACTGGATTATCCACTGCTGGCCGCAGCCCTTGTGCTGTTGCTGGTTGGAATAGTCATGGTGGGCTCGGCTACCATGCATCGCTTTGCTGCCGCCCCCTACTTTTTCGTCAGCCATCATCTGTTTGCCGTGCTACTGGGTTTGGTCGCGGGGGTGATTGTCATGCGTATCCCGATTGATCGCTGGGAACGCTGGGGTCCGCTGCTCTATATCCTGGGAATTGTGCTGCTGGTGCTGGTGCTGGTTCCGGGGGTCGGCCGCAGTGTCAATGGCGCGCAACGCTGGATCTCTCTGGGTGGTTTTAATCTGCAAAGTTCCGAGTTTATGAAGTTGTTCGTGATGCTCTATCTGGCCGGTTATCTGAATCGAAAACATGTGGAGGTCGCAACCAGTGTGTGGGGCTTCATCAAGCCGTTGCTGCCGGTTCTGATTGCTGCAGCATTGATCATGCTGGAACCGGATATGGGAACTACAGTGGTGTTGCTGTTCACAGCTTTTGGGATGCTGTTTCTCGGGGGGGTGCCGATACGCCAATATCTGGTTCTGTTTGCAGTTGCAATTGTGTCGTTGGGCGCACTGGTGATCGTCGAGCCCTATCGCATGAAGCGCGTCACCTCTTTTATGGACCCCTTTGCCGACCCGCTCAACAGCGGTTATCAACTCTCCAATGCATTGATCGCATTTGGACGTGGTGAGTGGAGTGGAGTGGGGCTTGGCGAGGGGGTGCAAAAGCTTTTCTATCTGCCGGAAGCGCACAACGATTTTCTGATGGCAGTGATCGGTGAAGAGTTTGGTCTGCTTGGCACAGTGTCGATTATTTCACTGTTTGCTTTTATCAGCTGGCGCGCATTCCGTATTGGCGTCATGGCAGAGAAGAGCAACAAACGCTTTGCAGTCTATATCGCCTATGGCTGCGGGTTGTGGCTGGGCTTTCAGGCGTTTATCAATATAGGTGTCAATCTTGGTCTGCTTCCCACAAAAGGATTGACATTGCCGCTGATGAGCTATGGAGGCAACAGCATCATCGTCGCCTGTGTGGTGATTGCGATGTTACAGCGCATCCATCTCGAAGTCATGCCCAAAGAACCCAAACGGAGCAAGAGATGAAACATATCGTCATCATGGCCGGCGGGACCGGAGGGCATGTCTATCCTGCGCTGGCGACTGCGAAAGAGCTGATCTCAAAAGGCTACTCAGTCAGCTGGCTGGGGACTCCGGACAGCTTTGAATCCCGGCTTGTTCCACAGCATAAGATCGAATTTGATGCGGTCAATATCAAGGGGCTGCGAGGTAATGGCGCCAAACGTCTGTTGACGGCTCCCTTTCTGCTGACCCGATCACTGGGTCAGGCTCTGGCTGTGATGCGCCGCAGAAAACCGGCGCTGGTTATCGGCATGGGAGGCTTTGCCTCCGGTCCGGGCGGCGTGGCTGCACGCCTCACGGGGACGCCGCTGGTGATTCATGAACAGAATGCGATTGCCGGAGTCACCAACAAACTGCTCTCAAAATTTGCCACAGCAGTGTGTGAAGCATTTCCGGGAACCTTCAGGGCGTCGAAAAAAGTGACGACCACGGGGAATCCGGTGCGTGCGGAGATAGCTGCAATAGCGCCTCCTGCTGAACGCATGGCCCGGCACAAGGGGCCGGTACAGGTGCTGGTTGTCGGAGGGTCCCTTGGCGCAGCAATCCTGAATGAAGTAGTGCCGGCAGCGTTAGCTCTCATTGATGAAGAACAGCGTCCCGCCATCGGGCATCAATCGGGCCGGGATAAAGAGCAGGAAACCATGCAAGCTTATGAAGATGCCGGAGTGAAGTCATGGGTTGTCGAGTTTATTGATGATATGGCGGAGGCTTATAGCTGGGCTGATTTGATGATTTGTCGCAGCGGCGCCTTGACCGTTTCCGAACTGGCGGCAGCAGGCGTTGCCTCGATACTGGTTCCCTATCCTTTTGCAGTGGATGATCATCAGACACTCAATGCGCGTTATCTTGCTGACAAGGGGGCCGCAGTCATTCTGCAGCAGCGCGATATGAGCGCCGCGGTGCTGGCGCAGAAAATTCGTAATCTTGGTCGTCACAGACTACTGCAGATGGCGCAGAAAGCACGTCTGCTGGCAAGGAACGATGCGACTTCACAGGTTGTTGATATTTGTGAAAGGGTGATGATGCGATGACAGTACAGAGCGCCGTACCGGAGAGTCGTGCTATGGAGGCGATGCGCATGCGTGTCTCGCATCTCTACTTTGTGGGCATCGGCGGTTCGGGTATGAATGGTATCGCGCAGGTGATGATCAATCTTGGTTACCGGGTCTCCGGCTCGGATCTCTCCGACAACGCAGCGGTGCAGCAGTTACGCAGTATGGGCGCAACGATATTTCAGGGACACGCGGCGGAACAGGTTCAAGGCTGTGATGCAGTTGTTGTCTCCACGGCAATTCGTGATGACAATCCGGAGGTGGTTTACGCCCGGGAAAAACGTATTCCGGTGGTGCCGCGTGCGGAGATGCTGGCCGAATTGATGCGCTTTCGTTATGGCATAGCAGTTGCGGGAACCCATGGAAAAACCACCACCACCAGTCTGGTGACCAGCCTGCTTGCAGAGGGTGGACTGGATCCGACGTTTGTTATTGGCGGACTGTTGAATTCAGCCGGAGTCAACGCGCAGCTGGGCGCCAGTGATTATCTGGTCGCAGAGGCGGATGAGAGCGATGCCTCGTTTCTCTATCTGCAGCCGATGATCTCTGTGATCACGAATGTCGATCATGATCATATGGAAACCTATGGCGGGGATTTCGAGCGGCTGCGCCAGACATTTGTTGAGTTTCTGCATCACCTGCCCTTCTATGGTCTGGCTGTGATGTGCATTGATGACCCGGAGGTGCGCAGCCTGATTCCCAGGGTGACGCGTCGCGTGATTACCTATGGTCAGTCGCAGGATGCCGATGTGCGTATTCTGAATATTGAACAGCAGGGTTTGCGCACCACATTCCAGGTGCAGTGTATCGATGACGAAGTTATCAATATCAATCTCAATATGCCGGGTCGGCACAATGTATTGAATGCGGTAGCAGCTGTTGCGGTTGCACGTGAACTGGGTGTGGATAAGGCTGCTATTCGGCGCGCACTGGAAAATTTTGCAGGAATTGGGCGGCGTTTTCAAAGTCAGGAATTCGCCTGGAAGCGCGGCAGGGTCATGCTGGTCGATGATTATGGCCATCATCCGCGTGAAGTGGCTGCAACAATTGATGCTGTCAGGGCAGGCTGGCCGCAACGGCGCCTGCTACTGGCGTTTCAACCGCACCGCTATAGCCGCACCCAGGAGCAGTTTGAAGACTTTACAGCCGTGTTGTCGAGCGCGGATGTGCTGCTGTTGAACGAGGTTTATGCCGCCGGAGAGTCGCCGCTCAGCGGCGCCGATGGGCGCGCGCTGGCTGCTGCCATCCGCACCCGGGGGCAGATTAACCCGATTTTTGTTGAACAACTTGACGAGCTGCCGCAGGCATTGGCCGCCGTGCTGGAGCCGAATGACGTGGTATTGATGATGGGTGCGGGCAGTATCGGACAGATCGCTGCGAAGCTGCCTCGGCTTCTGGGAGAATCCTGATGCAGCAACTGCGTGGAGAGCTGCTGCAGCAGGAGCCGATGGGGCCTCACTGCAGCTGGCGCACCGGAGGAGTCGTGAAGCAGCTGTTTCGTCCGGCAGACACAGCTGATCTGCAGCAGTTTCTGCAGCAGCTTGCTGATGATGAGCAGCTCATCTGGGTTGGACTGGGGAGCAATCTGCTGGTGCGTGACGGCGGCTTTGACGGCAGTGTGATCCTTACAAAGGGACGGCTTCAACAGCTTGAAATCACAGGTGATGTGCTATCTGCGCAAGCCGGCGTGAGTTGTGCAAAGGTGGCGAGAGAGAGCGCTAAACAGGGTTACTGCGGTCTTGAGTTTTTTGCCGGTATACCCGGCACTATCGGCGGCGCACTGGCCATGAACGCCGGCGCCTTCGGTGGTGAGACCTGGGAAAATGTGCTCAAGGTCGAAACCATTGATCGTCACGGAAATATCAGAACACGTTTACCGGAGGATTTTAAAGTGCATTACCGTGAGGTAAGCGGAACTGTCGATGAATATTTTCTGCGCGGCTGGTTTCGTCTGCAGCATGGCGATGTCAAAAAAGCACAGCAGCGTATTCGCCACTTGCTGGAGCGCCGCGCACAAACGCAGCCAACCACCCAGGCAAGCTGTGGATCGACATACCGGAATCCGGAGGGTGATTTTGCGGCGCGTCTGATTGAGTCTGCCGGTCTGAAAGGCTACTGCATTGGAGGCGCCTGTGTTTCTGAAAAACATGCGAATTTTATTATCAATCGCGGTGATGCCACGGCATCGGATATAGAGCAGCTGATGGGATATGTTCAGCAGCAGGTATTGCGGAAAAGCAGTGTTTCACTGCAGGCTGAAGTGCATGTTGTGGGAGATGCGGCATGAGTGACGCGAAGCGGTTTGGGAAAGTAGCTGTACTGATGGGCGGAACATCAGCCGAGCGCGAAGTATCGCTGAACAGTGGCCAGGCTGTTCTCGATGGGTTACTGCGCCAGGGCGTCGATGCCCATGCTGTAGATATCACCACTCCTCAGGATATTGTGGATTTGTATCAACGCAGCTATGAACGCGCCTTTATCGTGCTGCATGGGAGGGGTGGCGAAGACGGTCAGATTCAGGGGGCGCTGCAAACACTGGGCATCCCCTATACCGGCAGCGGGGTGATGGGATCCGCTATCGCGATGGATAAATACCGCACCAAGCTGATGTGGGGCGGCGGCGGCCAGCCAACGCCTGACTATCAACTGTTGCGGAATTCTGGAGATTTGGAGCTGGCTGCTGCGCTGGGCTTTCCCCTCATGGTCAAACCGGCGAACGAAGGCTCCAGTATCGGTATGTCGCGTGTCACCACTGAAGCAGAGCTGGAAAGTGCATGGCATGTGGCGCGCCAGTATGACCCGATTGTGATTGCAGAGCGGTGGATCACAGGAAGTGAATATACAGTCGCCATCCTGGGGAGGGAGGCGCTGCCGGTGATCCGGCTGGAGACGCCCAATAAATTTTATGATTATGAGGCCAAGTATCAATCGGATGAGACCGGCTATTACATTCCCAGCGGTCTCGATTCCGACAGGGAGAAGCGGGCGCAGGATCTTGCGCTGGAGGCATTTGATGCAATCGGAGCGAACGGCTGGGGACGCGTCGACATGATGATCGATGAAACCGGCGGGATGTGGCTGATTGAGATAAACACAGTCCCGGGGATGACAGATCACAGCCTGGTTCCGATGGCGGCAAAGGCACAGGGCATCAGTTTTGATGAGCTGGTGTGGAAGATTCTGCAGCAGACGATGGAGCAGACCTGATGGCCGCAAAGAGAAAAACAAGTAACAAAAAGCAGGCTGTCACTCGCAGCGATGTGCTATGGATGCGTTCCGGCGGCGCTCTGTTGCTGGTGGCTGTCATCGCAGTCGCTGCATACTGGATTCATCAGAAAATCCAGGATCCATTGCTGATGCCGGTGAAATCTGTGGTGCTGGATGGAAGCTTTGAGCATGTCGAACGCAGTGAGTTGGAGAGCATTATTTCGAAGGCAATGAGCGGTGGATTTTTTATGCTGGACGTCAGCGGGATACACTCCGCTCTTAAGCATTTGCAGTGGGTCTCGAGTGTCACCGTTCGCAGGGTGTGGCCGGATGTGCTGGTGATCAAAATCGAGGAGCATGCCCCGTTTGCCAGATGGGGAGGTGACAAACTCATCAGTGAGCAGGGAGAGTTGTTTGCGCCACACGCCATGGATGCATTCTCTAGCCTGCCGCAGATCGATGCAGAGGCGAAGTTTGCAGCAGATGTGATGCAGCGGTTTCGCCAAATCAGCGAACTCCTGCATGGTGAGGATAAGGTGGCCAGATTGCGTCGTAATGCACGCAGTGGCTGGACATTGTGGCTGACATCTGGGGTGCGTATCGAGCTTGGCAACACCAAGGTCATGGAGCGACTGGCAAGAGCCAGGTTGCTGCTGGATCACTTCGCCGGTCAGATAGCCATGCTCGATGTGATCGATGCCCGTTACTCCGGAGGTGTGGCGGTGAGAATGAAGCGGCGGGACCTTAAAATAAATGAGTCGAAAAAAGAGTCGATAGAGTCACAAGTATGAGTTTGCAAGCGGATAAAAATCTCATTGTCGGACTGGATATAGGAACATCCAAGATTGTCTGTCTTGTGGGTGAAGTACAGGACGATGGCGAGATCGAGGTCATCAGTATAGGTACGCATACATCGACAGGCCTGAAAAAAGGCGTGGTCGTCGATATTAAGGCCACGGTGAGCTCAATACAACGTGCGGTCGAGGAGGCGGAACTGATGGCCGGATGTGAGATCCATTCTGTCTTTGCCGGTATTGCAGGCAGCCACATCAATAGTCTGAATTCTCACGGTATCGTGGCAATCAAGGATGGAGAGGTGACGCAGAGCGATGTCGACAGGGTGATCGATGCTGCACAGGCTGTAGCGATTCCGGCCGACCGGAAAATTCTGCACATATTGCCGCAGGAATTCATTATCGATGAGCAGGAGGGAATCCATCAGCCTGTGGGGATGTCCGGAGTACGACTCGAAACGCGTGTGCATATTGTCACCGGGGCGGTCAGTGCGGCGCAAAATATTGACAAGTGCGTACGTCACTGTGGTCTTGAGGTGTCTGATTTGACCCTGGAGCAGCTTGCCTCAAGCTATGCCGTACTCTCGGATGATGAGAAGGAGCTTGGCGTCTGCCTGGTTGATATTGGCGGCGGAACCACTGATATTGCAGTCTTTACTGATGGTTCAATTCGGCATACTGCAGTGATTCCCATTGCCGGTGATCAGGTGACAAATGACATCGCGGTCGCTCTGCGTACGCCAACGGTTCATGCGGAGGAGATCAAGATTCGTTATGGCTGTGCATTGACACAGCTGGCGGCCACGGAGGAGACGATCAAGGTTGCGAGTATTGGCGATCGCCCGTCAAGGAGATTGTCGCGCCAGACCCTGGCGGAGGTGATCGAGCCGCGCTATGAAGAGCTGCTGCAGCTGATACAGGCAGAGTTAAGGCGCAGCGGTTTCGACCATCTGCTGGCTGGCGGCATCGTCATGACAGGCGGCAGTTCCAAGGTGGAGGGATTGATCGATCTGGCTGAGGAGGTATTCCATATGCCGGTCAGGCTGGGGATCCCTCAGTTAGTCACTGGTATGGCAGAGGTCATTCACAACCCGATTCATGCAACGGGTGTGGGATTGCTGCTGTTTGGTCTTGAGAATGGCGACTCGCGTGAGAGTAGTCGAGGTGGAGGAAGTTTCCGTGAAATCTGGGGCCGTATGAAGAGCTGGTTTCAGGGTAATTTCTGATGATTACAACGGAATACGGGAAAGATAACGGGATGACCTGTGGAGAGCAGAGAGTCAAGAGGTCACGCATAAATAACTATTCGAACGATAGAATTTTTTCAATGGCCGGATGCCTACCAGGCCATTGAAAAATACCGGATGTGAAGTCAATCCGGGTGGATAAGGCGGGGGGTACCTTGCTACTTTGGGGGCAATAGATAATGACAAATTTAACTGGGTGCAGGAGATAAGCGATGTTTGAAATAATAGATAACTATACGCAAGAAGCAGTGATTAAAGTGATTGGCGTTGGCGGCGGAGGTGGTAATGCCGTGAGCCATATGCAGCATGAAAACCTTGAGGGGGTTGATTTTATATGCGCCAATACTGATGTGCAGGCTCTCAACAAGAGCGGCGTGGCCGCATTATTGCCAATCGGTTCAGATTTGACCAAAGGGCTTGGAGCCGGAGCCAATCCGCAGGTTGGTCAACAGGCCGCACTGGAGGATCGCGACCATATTAAGGAGCAGTTGCAGGGTGCTGATATGGTCTTTATCACCGCAGGTATGGGAGGCGGAACGGGCACCGGTGCGGCGCCCGTTGTTGCCGAGATTTCAAAAGAACTGGGGATCCTGACGGTTGCAGTGGTTACCAAGCCCTTTCGTTTTGAGGGTGGACGCCGCCAGCAGGCAGCAGAGCTTGGAATCAAGTCTCTGCGTGAATCCGTTGATTCATTGATTACCATTCCAAACGATAAGCTGGTTCCTGTACTGGGGTCGAATATGACGCTGCTGGATGCCTTTAAAGCTGCAAATGATGTGTTGCTGAATGCGGTGCAGGGTATATCGGAACTGATCACCAAGCCTGGTCTGATCAACGTTGATTTTGCCGATGTGCGTACCGTGATGGCGGAGATGGGTCTCGCGATGATGGGAAGTGGCACGGCAAGCGGCGAGGATCGCGCACGAGAAGCGGCTGAAACCGCACTGCAGAGTCCGTTGCTGGAAGATGTCAACCTGACCGGCGCCAAGGGTATTCTTGTCAATATTACCGCCGGGATGGACATGTCGATCGGTGAATTCGATGAAGTTGGCACCACTGTCAGAGAGTATGCAGATGATGATGCGACAGTTGTCGTTGGCACCGTTATTGACCCGGAGATGCATGACGAGTTAAAAGTAACAGTTGTTGCAACCGGAATCGGTGGTGAAGAGGAGCAGAAGCAGAAGAAGAGGCCTGCCGTGCGTAAACCTGAGATGGAGGTCGTCAAACAGGTCAAGGTGGTTGGTAGTGATGTCGTTAGTCCGCACGATGACGGTCCATCCAGCTATGGAGATTATGATAACCCGACGGTCATCCGCAATACAGCCAAGGTTGCTTCACAGGATGAGCCGATGACCAATGGAGGGATGGATTACCTTGATATTCCAGCTTTTTTGCGAAAACAGAATGATTAAATTGTGATAAATGTTGCAAATATCGCCATTTTATTGTCCAATATTAGGGAATTCCCTAATAAAGAGGTTTTTCTGTCTAAACGAGGGTTGGATTGAACGCTATTTTAGACAGAGTTAACCTTATTCTTTGAAGAGATTGCTGATGATTAAACAGCGCACCCTCAAAAACAGCATTAAGGCGACCGGCGTTGGGCTTCATACCGGAGACAAGGTGTTGTTGACTCTGCGCCCTGCAGCGGCGAATACAGGTATTGTATTTCGTCGTATTGATCTCGACTTTCCAGTCGAGATTGAGGCCAGGGCGGAAAATGTAGGAGATACCAGTCTCTCGACGACATTGGTAAAAGGTGATGTGCGGGTCTCCACAGTGGAGCACCTGCTGTCAGCCTTTGCCGGTCTCGGTGTCGATAATGCCTATGTGGATGTCAGTGCGCCTGAAGTGCCCATCATGGACGGCAGTGCCGCCCCATTTGTTTTTTTGATCCAGTCCGCCGGTATTGTCGAACAGAATGCAGCAAAGCGCTTTATACGGGTTTTGCAGCCAATTGAGGTCAATGACGGTGATAAAAAAGCCGCGTTCACACCTTTTGATGGCTTCAAAATGAGTTTCGGTATTGAGTTTGACCATCCTGCATTCATTGATCGTCCAAAAACTTCAGTCATCGATTTTTCATCAACATCTTTTGTGCGTGAAGTGAGTCGTGCGCGAACCTTCGGTTTTCTCAATGAGATTGAGATGCTGCGTGAAAATAAACTTGCGCTGGGCGGAAGCCTGGACAATGCGGTCGTTGTTGATGACTATCGGGTCATGAATGAAGATGGGCTGCGTTATGACGATGAGTTTGTCAAACACAAGATTCTGGATGCTGTCGGTGATCTCTATCTGCTCGGGCATAGTCTGATCGGCGCTTTTCACGGCTTCAAATCAGGGCATGCTCTGAATAACCAGCTGCTGCATGCATTGCTTGCAAATCAATCTGCATGGGAAGATGTTGTGTTTGATGAGCAGGATGGCGCCCCCATCTCCTACATACAGGCGGCTAAGGTTATAGCTTGACCGCTCTTGAGAGCCGCTGCAAAACGGCTTTGAGGTTCTCGTCAGTAGTGTGGCCGGCTGCTTGCGACAGCACCTCTGCTCCCCTGTCAGAGTGACGTGGTCGGGTTGCTTTCCCCCTCTGTTGCTGACGGTGTTGTGGCGGGGATACCCGAATTTTGACCTCCCTTACTGCAGCGATTTCAGCAATCGCTCCACTCATATAGCGCATCTTGCTGGCCCACACCGGAGCATCGACATAGAGCGTCAGGATTTGACCTTGTCTGTGTACGGCTGTACAATGGCTCGTTAAATCGCGTGGAAATTGTTGCTGGATTAGCTGCAGCAGTTTTTCTTCCTCCTTGTAGGTATCGTACAGAGAGGAGAAAAAATCGCTATGTTGTAAATAGCGTGAGACGGTTTGGGGGTGTTTTGCCACGTGTGATTCTCTCCTGGAAAAGCCTACTCTATTAATTGTTGAGGAAAAGTAGTATGTTTTCAAGCTCAATACAGAAAAAAACCTCTTTCTACAAGCTGGCAAAGTTTGTTTCGCTGTTGCTTTTTGTGGCGATGGTCACTGCAGGCATGGCTGGAAAAATCGGTTATCAGCTAGGATACCGTAACGCCAGCATCCCAGCTGAATCAGAATCTCAAATTGCATCACTCAAGGAGATGGTGAGCAAGGAGCGGGAGAGCCTTCAACAGGTAAAGGTGAAAACCGAAAATAACCTTGATGCTTTGGCAATCAAACTGGGCTCGTTACAGGCGAAATTGATGCGCCTGGAGGCCATTGGCGAGCGTCTTGTATCTGTGGTTGATGTGAATATTGATGAAGAGGTCTTCAAGGCGGAACCTGCCATGGGAAGCGCCTCGGATGGTGAAGATGGCCAAACTCAGGCCGCGGTCGATCTGCTTGCTGGAATTGAACGCTTGAGCAATCAATTGCTATCCCAGGATCAGCAACTGACTACGCTGGAAAAAGTGTTGGCCGAGCGCGATGTTACCAAGGAAGTTGTGCCTTCGGGCATGCCGGTGCAAGGGTACATCTCATCAGGATTTGGGGGTAGAGTTCATCCGATATCCGGAAAATACAAGGGGCATAAGGGAGTAGATATTCCAGGGAAGAGCGGTATCCGGATCAAAGCAGTTGCCGGCGGAGTCGTGGTCAAGTCCGGACGGGTTTCAGGGTATGGGAATCTGGTTGAAGTCAAGCACGCCGACGGTCTGACCACCCTTTACGGTCACAACAAGAAAAATATCGTTAAGAAGGGTGATATTGTTGAAAAGGGTGAGGCTCTCGCGCTACTAGGAAGTACAGGACGCTCAACCGGGCCGCACGTTCATTTTGAAGTGCGCAAGAATGGGAAGCCAGTCAATCCCATGCGTTATATCAACGCGATTAACTAAAGGAAGCACCTGAACGAATCACTTCGCCTGCAAGGATGGTCACTTCGGGCCCTCCCTATGATGCCCTCTCGTGACACTCGTACATCCCTTGTACAGCGTAGGTGAGGGGCGTGAGCCGGCCGTTTCTGCGCATCCTTGCGCGCTCACGGTAGTTGTGTAATCCGTATACGGCAGATGCTGAAGCTTCGCGCTTCGTTCAGAGTATTCCTTTTCCTTCCCTCAAGCCCTCATCCCATCGATTCATTCAGAACACCCCTAAATAAAGCATAAAGGTAACTATTCAGCAACTTGTCAAATGAGCTAATGAGTCCCTGCTGTTGGGTGTATCTAAAGGAAGCATCGGAGATATGGATGAGGAAGCGAGCCTAGAGGGAGGTATTTACAGCGTTTTCCGTGGTAGATACGCCAAATAGCAGTGACGTCCCACATGTGCTGAATAGTTACGAATGAAGTCCTTTTTGCACTCGCTGAAGATTAAAGTCCGTGTTTCTCTAATCGATGGCGTCGCCAACTTTATCAAGGGTGCGTTGAAAAACCCCCTTGCCCTCGTGGTCAGGTACTGAAACAACGATTCGCTCGTTTTCATCATCAATCTTCTCATCCGGCTCATAATTCCCGGCAATACGATCAAGCAGTCCGTCATCGCTGAAATAGAGCGAGAGGTTCTTGTGTACCAGTTCCTCGCCTGGAACCTGCAGCCAGTAGATGTAATCCCAGCGCTGCTGATGAAATACATCGACAAAGGATGGGGTTCCCAGCGCCAGGCGAACCTCCTCCATAGACATGCCTGTCTCAAGTTTATCAAGAGCTTCACTATTGAGGATGTTGCCCTGCTGAATAGTCTGTTTGTGCACAAAAGAGAACTTTGAAAATGGCTTTTGTGCAACACCTTTGACGACCTTTTCTGAGGTGGCGCAGCCACTGGCCAGCAAACTGGCTGCAATGATGGAAAAGAGATGTCTGTGCATATTTAGGTACTGATTTTCATCCGCAAATTCTGTTATTATACAGTAATCAGAGAGTATTAAGGAACCTCTGGATAAATCAACGGGATGGGGGTTCGGGGAGGGCTTTGCTGAATGTCCGTAGTCGCTGATTGATAGTTAACCCCTCCCCCCGTAGAAAAACTTGTAAGAAGCATGATCGAAGCGCACAGCGATTCGTACAATGCTTCCCTAGCAGAGAAGCAGGATCCCATGGATAACAATGATATTCGCCAGGCTGGTCTTAAAGTCACCTTGCCGCGACTGAAAATACTCGAGATTCTTGAACGCAATCAACTGCGTCATCTGAGCGCCGAGGCTGTCTACAGGATATTGCTCAAAAATGATGAGGAGATTGGTCTCGCCACCGTCTACCGCGTGCTGACGCAGTTTGAGGCTGCCGGTCTGGTAAAGCGCCAGAATTTTGAGGGCAGTACCTCGGTGTTTGAACTGGATCGCGGTGCGCACCACGACCACATCGTTTGTATCGAATGCGGACATGTCGAGGAGTTTGTCGATGAAACCATTGAGAAGTCCCAGAAAAAGATCGCACAGAAGCTCGGTTTCGAGTTGACTGAGCACTCGATGGTTCTCTACGGGCGCTGCCAAAACAGCAGTTGTCCCCATAGAAAGTCAAAATCATGAAGAGTGGTCGTTATCTTTTTGACAGCTAACTTCTCAAAAATTCCACGTTATGTATGGGGCTGGGAAGTGCTGGCCATTCATGAGCTTCTAGCGACCAACAGCCCTGAAAAGCAGTACCCAACCCTGTTTACTGCGCGGAGTTGTTGAGATGTTGCTTCGACAGCATCTCCTGTGCGTGGTCACGGGTGCGTTCTGTCATCTCCACGCCGCCAAGCATGCGTGCAACCTCATCAACGCGTTGATTGTCGTCGAGTGTGGTGATGCAGGTTCGTGTTGAGTTATTATGCCGCTGCTTTTCAACTAGCAGGTGATGATGCGCCTGTGCTGCAACCTGTGGCAGGTGGGTAACACACAGGATCTGCCGCTCCCCGCCAAGCTTGCACAGCAGTTTTCCGACAATTTCAGCAACGCCCCCGCCAATACCTACATCCACTTCATCAAAGATCAGCGTGGGGATTTTTGCAAGGCCAATTGTAGCGACCTGTATGGCGAGGCTGATGCGGGAGAGCTCACCTCCGGAAGCGGCCCTGCTGAGTGGTTTCTGTGGCTGTCCGGGATTGGCGCTGATAAAGAATTCAATCGATTCGAGTCCACTTGTTGTCGGCCGATGCTGCTCAAGGGGATGGAGTTTTACACTGAAATGCCCATCCGGCATTGACAGTTGCTGCATGATTTGCGAAACCTTGGCGGCCAGAGATTTTGCAGCCTTGCGCCTTGATTGACTCAGCTTGTCTGCGAGTCGTTGCCACTGCTGCTGGTGTTTGTCGATCTGCTGATGCAGGATATCCAGTTGTTGGTCACTCTGCAGGAGTTTTTCCAGCTGCTGTTGAAGGTCAGAGAGATGACGGGGTAGTTCCGCCGGTTCAACCCGGTGTTTGCGGGCAAGCAGGAGGATGTCGTTGAGCCGCTGGTCAACGCTGGCGAGTCTCACCGGGTCAATCTGGATATCATCGGCGTACTGATGCAGAGTGTGTGAAGACTCCTCGACTTCGATCAATGCGCTTTGCAGCATCTCCATGCTGTCGGCGGGAAGTTTGTCGATTTCACGCAACTCTTCAAGGATAGAGAGACTGCGTTGCAGCAGTTGTGCGACGCCATTGTCGTGGTAGAGGGTGTTGAGCAGCTCTTCGCAGTGTTCGCGCAACAGACCGGCGTTGCTGAGGCGGCGCTGTTCTGATTCGAGTTGCTGCCACTCTTGCTCCGTCACCGCCAGATTCTCCAGCTCTTCGAGCTGAAACCGCAAGAGTTCAATGTGTGAACGTCGATCATCTTCCTGCTGTTGTAAACGGGAAAACTCCTGAGACGCTGAATTCCATTGCCGCCAGCAATGCTGCATCTTCTCCAGCAACTTGTCGTTACCGGCATAAGCATCGAGGAGCGCGCGTTGATAGGGTGCTTTCAGCAGGGATTGATGGGCGTGCTGGCCATGGATATCAACCAGTTTCTCACCCAGTTGAGTGAGAGTGGAGAGTGTCGCCGGTGTATTGTTGATAAAGGCGCGGGATCGCCCTTTGGTAGTGAGTACCCGGCGCACCAGGCAGTCGCTTCCTTCATCCAGCAGTTCAAGATCGCGCAGCCACTCTTCAGCCTCGCTGCTGTCAGAGAGATCAAAGGTTGCTGTGACCTCGGCTTTTTCATGGCCGCTACGAATCAGGCCGCTATCGGCCTTGTCGCCAAGCACCAGTCCCAGTGAGTCGATGAGGATGGATTTACCGGCGCCGGTCTCGCCAGTGAGAGCGCACAAACCGGAATCAAGTTCAAGAGATAGCTCATCAATGGTCACAAGATGACGGATGTGAACAGAGGTCAGCATTTATGGTCGTCTCTATTCATGATGTTTAGAGACGCCCTTAAGTGCGATGACCCCAGTTGAGTTTGTTGCGCAGAATCTGGAAATGATCGTGGCCTGCGGGATGAATCAGGCGTACAGCGTATTGGGAACGGGAGATAACCAGTTGATCCTGCGGGCTGATTTTCAGTGTGGTTTGTCCATCGCAGGTAATGCGTACATTTTCGCTTGCTGTGCGTTCGCATATCCGAAAACGGATGGTTGAATCGGAGCGAATCATGATCGGGCGGTTGCTCAACGTATGCGGGCAGATCGGCACCAGCAGAATGGCATTCAGGTCCGGGTAGACCAGCGGTCCGCCGCCGGATAGTGCATAGGCAGTCGAACCGGTCGGGGTTGAGATGATGATGCCGTCAGAGCGCTGTGATTCAACGAAGCTGTCGTTGATCCACAATTCAATTTCGATCATACGCGCAGAGAGCCATTTATGAACCACAACATCATTTAGCGCCAGTGATGAGTCCAGGCAATTTCCGCCGGCATCAAGGATCTCGCTGTGTAGTAGAAAGCGCGGGTCTTCGTGGTATTGACCGCCAAGAATCTGATCGAGGCTCTCCAGCATCCTCTCGGAAGCGATATCCGCAAGAAAGCCAAGGCGACCGCGATTGATACCGACAACAGGAACGTCATAGGGGGCCAGGATGCGCGCGCTATGTAACAGTGTCCCATCGCCTCCGATGATGACCACAAGGTCGGAGTTGTCGGCAATGGTTTCCAGCGATGCCGACGTGTGATCCGGGAGATGGTCCGAGAGGCGCTCATCAAGAATCAGCTGTTCAACCCTGGGTGCAAGATGATCAAACAGCGGATGCAGCAGCGATCCGATCTCGGTGTCCGTCGTTTTACCGGTAATTCCAATTCGAGAGAACAATGGTTGTGCCAGATCAGTTAGAGTGGTAGATGGCTGTCAAATTAACATGGTGAAGAACAAGAGTCTAACCTGTTTGTAATCTGGCGGGTAAAGCGGAGAGGTGAGGTGTATCTCTATTCAAACTCCTCTGCACTTCATGCAGAGGAATTTGAAAATTGTCTACTTAATATTAGACTCTACAGAGTCACTCTCTCCCTTGTTGTCTTTCCAGCTCATCTTGATCGGCTCGCCGGAGGCGCCGCCCTTGAATTTGAAGCTGATATAGGGGTTCTTGGAGACGCCGCCGCTCAGTGAAGCGCTCAGACGCGTCTTGCCGCCGTGCTCACACACCACTTCAGTGATGAAGTGGGCGGGGATCTTCTCGCCTGTTTTCTTATCCTTGCGGTTGCCACTCTCCATCGGGTGCTTGATGAGTGCTTTTACCTCGACCACGTCCTCTTTGACCTTGGCTCTGAGTTTAATCGATGATTTTGCCATTGCGTTTACCTTTTACGGATACTGTGAATGTGATGTGCGTCAGATGTGGTGTGATTAGCCGCCGCAGCCGCCGATCGTGACTTTAACAGCCTTCTTTGCCGTGTAGGCCTTGTCGCCGGCCTTGATGACGGCAACGACATCACCGGTTTTACCCATCTTGATGTTGGTTCTGGCAAAAGCCTGTGCGCCTTCACCCAGGGTAAAGGCGGCAACCATCGGAACCGGATTGTTTGGCGCCAAAATCAGAATATCTGTGGTGCCTTCGATATCGCTTGTGATCGATACCGGAACGACGCCTCCATTCTCGGCGATATCAGGCGCCTTGATATGAATCTTGTCACTCTCCTCACTGGATTCCGAGCCGATCATGGCCTTGATAGCGGCATTGAGGTCCTTCTCCTTGAAAGCAGCTTCATTCCACTCTGCCAGCAGCGCCTGCGGGGTTGCAAGACCTGCGGTGATGGCAGCGCCCATGATGCCTGAAGCGGCAGAGCCTTTGAGGAAAGTTCGGCGTTTTATATTGGTTTGCATCAATTGTTCTCCTAAAATTACAGATAGTGGCGGGATTACGTTAACGATCAGAGTGAGCTGATCAATTCAAGCTCATAATAAAAATGATATTACAAATCAGGCGGTACACGAAGGTTTATTGCCTGATGTTTTCCGGCCATTCTTTGGGTCGCTTGTGTATGGACTCCGTCACGCAAGAATACCGGAAGATTGTGAATTTGCAATAGTTTAAACTCGCTTTGTCATATATTAGAAATAATATATATACTAATGCCTTGCGGGTGACGGCCCTTTTTTATTTACTTATAAAATTATAATTGAAATATCTCAATCCGTTTGTTACTGTTGCCGTCCGCACCGGTTAATACAATGGTGTGAAATCATGGATCTTAGAAATAGAATTCCACTTTGACGAGTGGATATATCTATGAAGAGTTCTGCAAAATGGAGAGTTGTTGCAGTGGATACAAGTCAGGAATAGTGCTGTCATCTGCTGTGTGAAAAGATGGATGTGATTTTGACGGCGCCCACCAGCGCCATTCAGGGGATTCCAGGTGGGATTTTTTGAAGAGACATGACACTGTCTCACTTTAATATCTTGAAAGTACGGAGGAAATATGGGTACTAAGATAAAAATGATGTCGGCAGCGGTGCTGGCAAGTGGAGTGCTGCTGAGCGGCGCGGCAACAGCGGGCGGCGCCAGCGCAGAAGCGATCAGCTACACCTGTGCGGGTTGTCATGGCTTCAATGGCAACAGTACCGGTCCGGCAACGCCAACCATCTCAGGTGCATCACAGGAGTATATTACCGAGACGATGAAGGGCTATAAAGATGGCTCGATTGCATCCACTGTCATGGGGCGCATCGCCAAGGGTTACACCGATGAGCAGTTTGCTATGATGGGTGAGTTCTTCGCCAAGCAGAAGATGGTTGCCGCTAAGCAGGATTTTGATGCCAAACTTGTCAAAAAGGGCGCAAAACTGCATGACAAATATTGTGAAAAATGCCATGCAGAGGGAGCTACCTCGGCTGAAGATGACTCCGGAATTCTGGCGGGTCAATGGACACCTTACCTCGAGTATACCCTCAGCGACTATCATGCCGGTACGCGTGAAATGTCAAAGAAGATGAAAAAGAAGGTGAAAAAGCTTAACGAGAAAGAGGGTGATGCCGGTATGAAGGCGCTGCTCAATTTCTACGCAGAGGCGAAGTGAGGAGAAGTCAATTATGAGTAAAATTACACGTAGAAATTTTCTGAAAGTCAGCGGCGCTTCCATGGCGGCAGCTTCCGTTGCTGCCTATACGCCATTTGCAATTGGCGGCGCTTCCAAGAAGGTCGTTGTCGTTGGTGGTGGTATGGGCGGCGCTACTGCCGCTAAATATATCCGCCTGATGGATCCTTCGGTGGAAGTGACCCTGATCGAGCCCAAGAAAACCTACCACACCGGCTTCATGAGCAACGAAGTCATCAGTGGTGAGCGCACACTCGACTCGATCGGCTTCACCTACGACGGCCTCAAGGCGCATGGCGTCACTGTTGTCACTGATCGCGTCTCGGCAATCGATGCCGGCAAGAAGGTCGTAACCACGGAAAGCGGCAAGAGTTTTCCCTATGACCGCTGTATCGTCTCCCCCGGAGTCTCTTACAAGTGGGACGCCTATGAAGGATATGACGAAAGCATCGTCGACAAGATTCCGCATGCATGGGACGGCGGTCCGCAAACTGCAACACTGCGTGATCAGCTGGCGGCGATGAAGGATGGCGGTGTCGTTGTCATCGTTCCTCCGCCGAACCCCTTTCGTTGTCCTCCCGGGCCTTATGAGCGCGCCTCGCAAATGGCCATGTATCTGAAAGCCAACAAGCCGAAGTCCAAGATCATCATCATGGACCAGAAAGAGAAGTTCTCCAAGCAGGGGCTCTTCACCCAGGGCTGGAAGCGTCACTACGGCTATGAGACCGACAACAGTATGATCGAATGGCTCAGCAGCACTACGGGCGGCAAGATCTCTGCAGTCAACAAGGCTGATATGACGGTTGAAGGTGAGATGGATACCGTCAAGGGCGATATCATCAATGTTATTCCTCCGCAAAAAGCTGGCGCCATTGCACATACGGCAGGGCTGACGAATGACAAGGGGTGGTGTCCTGTCGAAGGCAAGACTTTCGAGTCGACCATTCACAAGAACATCCACGTCATCGGTGACGCGGCAATTGCTTCTCCACTGCCGAAATCCGGCTACGCGGCCAGCTCTGAAGCCAAGGCTACCGCAGCGGCCGTGGTCGCCCTGCTTGGCGGCGGCGATGCGCCGCATCCAGCCTATGTCAATACTTGCTACAGTGTCATCGCTCATGGTCATGGAATCTCCGTTGCCATGGTGTATGACTATAAGGATGGCAAAATCGTCAAGGTCAAGGGTTCAGGCGGCTTGTCACCGATGGATGCAAGCGATGAGATGCGTGCACGCGAAGAGCAGTATGCTCACTCCTGGTTCAACAACATCACCAACGATACTTTTGGTTGATAGTTGGCACCGGGTTCCCGTCCTTGTGACGGGATAACGCAAAAAAGCACCGTTCGCGGTGCTTTTTTGCGTCTGTGTCTTGACAGTGGCCGGAGTTTGGCGGATTCTGCGAATAGTCGTTTTAGGTTTTAGGTTTTAGGTTTTAGGTTTTAGGTTTTAGGTTTTAGGTTTTAGGTTTTAGGTTTTAGGTTTTAGGTTTTAGGTTTTAGGTTTTAG
>Ga0209013_10000060_pt1 | contig 74046 bp, 63 predicted proteins | sample Cruoilmetagenom2_FD_187291 | JGI IMG/M metagenome (GOLD analysis project Ga0209013, IMG submission 187291) | Oil polluted marine microbial communities from Coal Oil Point, Santa Barbara, California, USA - Sample 2 (SPAdes) (version 2) | ecosystem: Environmental > Aquatic > Marine > Oil seeps ... | reverse complement strand
TTATCGCTGGATCTTCTGGAATCGATTCACTTAGTATATCGGCGTTTCTTACGGCTTCCACCATATCCATGGTATAAGTTATACGTGATTTCGTTGCTTGTATGTCTTCATCTGAAACACCCCTAGTTTTTTTAAATAATTCAGCAAATTGTTCATGAAACCTTTTACTTCCTTCAACACCTTTAGGAAAAGCATCATATAGCATTACATTAAATCCATTAAAGGCGGTCTGCCACGCAATTTGCGAACCTAAAGTTCCTCCACCTGCAATCGTAACATTCTTTATATTCATAATTTCTAGTTATTAATAAATACTTTTAGTTTTTAGAATCAACTATAATTTCTATCGAAATAGAAATTTCAATATATTTGTTATTGTCAATTAATGATGCAAATGTAAGGTAACAGTTAGCTTCCTGTACGTTATTTACCGTATGTTACGGTATAAAATATACTTTAAACTATTGTAATTCAATATATTATGAATATAAAAGAAAGCAACATAAGTTCTTATCTACAAGAGTTAGAGCGTGTTTGTAAGAGTAAAGAATTTCAATCCAAGCCAAGGATGAAAAAATTTCTTATGTACCTAACAACCGAATATATAGAAGGTAGAGCTCATAAAATAAAAGGTTATTCCATTGCAGTAGATGTATTCGATCAGCCAGATAACTTTGATCCGGATCTGAATGCCTTAGTAAGGATTAATGCAGGTAGGTTACGGAGACTTCTAAGACTTTATTATTTGGAAGAAGGTGTAGATAATCAGATAAAGATTCATATTCCTAAGGGCAAGTACGTACCAACATTTTTAACTAATACCAAACCTAAGGAATTAAATAGACTTGTTAATGATAGAACCGAAAGAACTGGATTGAAAATGAAACCCCGTTTGGCTGTATTACCTTTCAGGAATTTATCCGAAAAGGAAGGATTAAAATTTTTGTGCTTTGGTATTTCTCAAGAACTTGCCTCTTCTATGGCTAAATATGACGACTTGAGTATTATTGGTACATTGCAAAGGCCTGAACAAGAATTCATAGATAAAGCCGCGTTAGAATATTATAAAAGTGAAGGGGTCAATTATTTGACAGATGGGGATATAGCAGTTTTTGGTGATAATTTAAATATTAATGTTAGATTGATTGATGTTAAAGAAAATCTACGAATCTGGGGGGAGAATTTCAAAGCGAACCTTGAAAAAGATGATTTATTTGATGTTCAAACCAAAATTTCGTCTAGGGTTGCAAGTATAATGGGTTCTGAATATGGATTAATCAACAAGAAAAAATTTTCACTCCTGCTTGCAAGTAAAACCGATGTCCCCAGTGAATATATGATGCTTCTAAAGTTTTATTTTCATGAAACACAACTTACTGAAGATTCTTTTAATAATTTATTAGAATCCGTTGAAAAGGCACTTACTCAAGACCCAGATTCAGCAATATATTTAGCTATAAAAGCCAATATGTTTGGTGACGTTTATGCATTTGGTCTTCCCGGGGCAGATGAGGCTTACAAGATCTTTGGTGAATTGGCAGAAAAAGCTTACACCATAAATCCTTACAACCCATTTGTAAGAGTTGTACTTGCGCACAAATGCTTCATGTATGGAGACAAAGAGCGATTCTGTAATATTTGTGATGAAATGGTTTCCTGGATGGCCAATAACCCATATCGTTTAGGTACGTTAGCCTTGCTAATTTGTTTGTATGGAGAATGGGAAAAGGGTAAAGAACTATTAGATAGAGTTTTGGAAAATAATATTGATATTCCAATGTGGCTGTTCGGTGCTACCTGTCTTTATTTCTATAGAGATGAAGAATATGAGTTAGCTTTAAAGGAGGCTAATAAATATCAAATGCCAAATTTTTATTGGGGACCTTTGTTGAGAGCAGCAATTCATGGTCAGCTAAAACAAAAGGAATTGGCTTTGAAAAACATAAACAAATTATTAGAAGTAAGACCAGATTTTAAGGAAAGAGGACGCTATTTGATGTCAAGATATATTAAAGAAGACTCTCTAGTTTCACATGTGATCGAAGGACTGGCTAAAGCTGGCCTACAGGTTAGTGATTAAGCTGTTGAATTAAAAAAAAGAATAACATAATTTAACTAAATTTCTCAACGCTCTTTGTATTTAGCTAGGGGGGGTGTTAACTCACTTTAATACGACTTTATTAAAAACCACCGCCCCCGGAGCCACTAATTGCACAATGGAATCCTGATCAGGGGGTACTGCTATCATACACAGATGAATGGTTAAAATTAGATTGAAAAATATTTATTAATCAATCAAATCACCATTTTAAATTATGACTAATCCACTCTTGAAGCTCTTGAGATAATTAAAACAAAGATGCATTTGAAAAAGGATCATTTAATAAAGTTCCTGCCGCTACATCATTTTTGATTTTTAAAACTATGTCCATTATTTTATCATTTGCTATAAGAGGTAGCAATTCGTTTCCTTCTCTAAATAGATCGAAATACATCTTGGAGTTAGAAATACTGTAGCCATTACCATTTACCATATATTTATCTGTTTGTAGCAAATAAAATGTTTCATTCCGGACAACTAACTTACTTTTTAAAGTGATTTTCTTTTCTTCAAGCGGAATATATAATTCTTTTAAAAACACTTTGGCATAGTCTAAATCTGGCAATTTAATATCAAACATCTGAAAGAGTAGTGCAAAGTCAAAAAGAATATTTCTGTAGTCGCTTTCATCATTACTTCTTATTTGTCTCATACCGAAATTGATTCCCTTACAATCTAGAGCCTCGGATGCATTATAACCCATATAGTATAATATGTGTGTTACGTTCTCGATTGCCTCTGAATTAAGTTTTTCCTCTTCTTTATCCCAAATCAGTTTACCCAGATGTTGCCCTAGTGGAAAATGTAATGTTGCCATGGTTATTAGTACGTCTACAAATAATATTGAACCTTTTCATATAAAATTAAGAGTGCGTTTTACAAAAGTACTTGATTCTTTTGATGATTTTTTGAGAGGCTCATTTTATTTATAAAGTATATTAGATGATAGATATTGTGACTCTCTTTTTATTTTATGGATGCATTCGAGCTTGTCTTAATGAATAGAATTTCTTATTTTTATACTTAAGTTTAAAATGGTGCTCAATTCGAGACCATGGAATGTGATTAACATTTAAATTGCTGGTGTTAAGTAAATTACTTAAATAGCTATAATCCTGTCGGGGTCACTTATAAATAAAAAAGACCACGCAAGTGTGTGGTCTTTTTTATTACACTAAATTAAAATCTATTTCTACAAACAACAATAAAAAAAGTTTACCGAAAAGAATATTTTCAGTCCTTTATCTCTCAAAGAAGCCGAACATGATAGACGAGGCCAGACCTACTTCATCTCTGGCTTTTTATCAATAACTAATCTGTCATCTCTATTTGCTATTTCCCAAGCTGTATAGAAAACCAATTGCGTTCTTTTTTGTAACATATTGAACTCAATTTTATCTACAGTATCTGTCGGTTTGTGATAATCAACATGTACTCCATTAAAATAGAAAATGATTGGAATTCCATTTTTAGCAAAATTCCAATGATCCGAACGATAATAAAACCTTTCAGGATGATTCTCATCGTTAAAAGTATAATCCAGATACATGTTAGTATAGGTTTTATTCATATTCTCACTAATATCATGTAATTCTGAAGATAATTTATCAGCCCCGATCAAATAGACGTAATCTGTGGTTTCAATTTCTCTGTCTCCCGTCCGGCCAATCATATCAATGTTTAAATTGACAATAGTATTTTCTAAGGGGAAAATAGGGTGAGATGCATAATAAGATGAGCCTAGCAAGCCTTTTTCTTCACCTGTTACGTTCATAAAAAGAATACTTCTTCGCGGACCATTACCGTCTGCCTTTGCTTGGGCAAACGCTTCAGCAATATCCATTACTGCTACGGTACCTGAACCGTCGTCATCTGCTCCATTATAAATTTCACCATTTTTAATTCCTTCATGGTCATAGTGAGAAGTTATAACCACCAACTCATCTTTAAAATCAGTTCCTTCTAAATATCCCAATACATTCTCAGAGTTTATTGTTATTTTTTCATAATCTAATTTATATCTTACTTCTTTAGATTTTATTTTTTTAAGAACGTTGTTTTTACCGGCATCAGAAGCCTCAATTGATTTTTTTAATCTATCAAAGGACTGATCAAAAATTTCTCCAGCCAAAGTAGGACTTACATAAATAACACCTAATTTATCATTACTTTCTTTATCGCCATTTTCTAAGGACATAACAGGGGTAGTGAAATAATTAGAATATTTTTCTATAAAGGCCTTATAATTAAGATCAGAGTCTGTACGAACTATAAACATAAAAGTTGCACCTTTCTCTTTGGCCATCCTGTTGGCTTCTACTCGGCCTTTCATATCAGCATTAACTATAAGTACAGATTTTCCTTTAATATCTATATTTTTAAAATCTTTTTCACTGCCACTTCCTGCGAAAACGACTTCCGTAGTAATTTCTTTCGTATTTTTTTCAGACCCGTAATATAAAATACCATCTTCAATATTTTTCATTTTGTTGCCGTTCACAATCAAATAAATATCACCAGGCTTTGTTTTTTTTAATTTCACATCTTGATAGTAACTTTTAGATCCACCTATATTTACAGGCGCTTCAAGCCCTAGTTCCTGATAATGGGAGCTAATAAATGCCGCTGCCATTTTTTGACCTCGTTTCCCTGTTTCTCTGCCTTCTAATGCGTCCGATGCCAGTATTGTAAGATCTTCTTTCAAATCTTCAATGGAAATAGTTTCTGCATATCGCATTGCAATAGCATTCTGCCCAGGCGCTATTGTTTTAGGAGCTTGAGAAAATGCAATAAATACAACGAGTATCATCGCTAGAGTAAATACTTTTTTCATACCAGATAATTTTATAATTAAATTTTGCTGCGCAAATATACATTATTAGTATTGGGCAAATGTTAAACTTATTTTAAAAGGAATAGGATGACGAAGTGCGTGCCCTAAGCCATATTCTTAGGTTAAATTTGTAATAACTGTGGCTTCGTCTTCGCCTAAGTCGGATACTATTCTTGGAGCATAGCACTAATTGAATAATCGACTTTTTTTAAAGGTTAAATTCTCCTTTTAGTCTGCTTGTAGAGCCACAGATCTAAGAAGATGTGGTTTTTGCAATATCAGTTACATAATTTTGGCTGAAAGTCCAAGGCCTAGCAGTCTTGTACATCGAGGTTTTAATTCTTTGTATTCTCCAGATTTTACCGTACATTTTCCATTGTAGTGTACCAATATTGTGCACTGTTCAGCCTGTTCTAAAGTATGGTCGCAAACATCTATAAGTGAACTAATTACAAAATCGAATGTATTTATATCGTCATTAAATAAAACGATTTCATACAAGTCTACCTCTTTTTCAAGTATATCAAGTTCTTCATGGGTTTTCTTTTTCGTGCCCATTACGTTATTTGTTTAAAAAGTGTATAGAAAATATGTTGCTAATTTACATATTTTAATGAAACCCAATTATTTTTTTCTAATGTTTTTTCTAAAAACAGATTATTTTTTTGGGCTTCCTTCTCAATAATTGGGATATCTTCTTTGTAAAATCCGCTTAATAAAAGAACTCCATTTTTCGTTAAATTATTTGAGTAAACCTCAATATCTTTAAGGAGTACGTTACGATTGATATTGGCGATGATGACATTGTATCTTTTTCCCTTTAGTAAGGAAGCATCCCCTTCATAAACAGTTATATTATTACATTGATTTTTTTCTGCATTTTCTAGCGAATTTTCATAGCACCATGTATCAATGTCAATGGCATCAATTTTATTAGCGCCTTTCATTTCAGAGAATATGGCTAAAATTCCCGTTCCACAGCCCATGTCTAAAACACTTTTTCCATCTAATTCCAGATCTAATAATTGTTGAATCATTAAATGGGTGGTTTCATGATGTCCAGTTCCAAAACTCATTTTTGGTTCTATCACAATGTCATATTTTAGATTGGAATTGATATGAAACGGGGCTCTGATACTTACTAAATTATTCACTTGAATCGCTTCGAAATTTTTTTCCCATTCACTGTTCCAATTTACTTGATCAATTTCTTCTATCTCATAAGAGATATTGAATTCATCAGAGTTTAAAATTTGAACTTTCTCTAGCAAAGTTTCATGCCAATCCTTTTTTTGAATATAGGCGGTGGTACCATTTTTAGTTTCTAGAAAACTTTCAAAGCCCGCTTCTCCCAATTCAGCAATGAGAATTTCTATAGCATAAGGCAGGGGAAGAACATTTGGTTTTACGAAATCTATTTTAAAATCATAGGAAATATAAACCATAGTATTCTATTTGAACAGTAGCCTTCTGAAATTATATAATTACCCTTTTTAAAATAGTAGGTCGTTATTTTAAGATCAAAGATATTATTGATATAAATACCTTAGCTAAATTGCTTTAATTAAGGCAGTAAAATCATCAGCATTTAATGCTGCTCCGCCAATCAGGCCTCCATCTACGTCTTCTTTTGAAAAAATTTCTTTGGCATTTGCCGGTTTTACACTTCCACCGTAAAGAATGGAAACTTCTTCGGCAACATCACTTAAATATCTTTCGGCTACTAATCCACGTATAAAAGCATGCATTTCTTGCGCTTGTTCAGGTGAAGCGGTTTCGCCCGTTCCAATTGCCCAGACAGGCTCATATGCTAAAATTATATTCTGCCAAGCTTCTGAATTTAAATGAAACAAAGCATTTTTTATTTGACTTTCTACAACTTTAAAATGATCACCATTTTTTCTGTCTTCCAATACCTCTCCAAAACAAAATATAATTTCCATTTTGTTTTTTAGAGCCGTATCCACTTTTTTGGACAATAATGCATCCGTTTCATTAAAATATTCTCTCCGTTCAGAATGACCCAGAATAACCATATTGACATAAACACCTTTAAGCATACTTGCAGAAATTTCTCCAGTATAAGCCCCACTCTCCTCTTGGTGCATATTTTGTGCTGCAACTTCAATTTCAGAATCTTTAAGCTTTTTTGATACTTTCTGAAGATTTACAAATGTTGGTGCCACAATAACTCGTGTGTTCTTAAGTGGTAGACCATTCATTGATTTCTTAATGTCTTTAACCAAAGATTTAGACTCTGATAATGTTTTATTCATTTTCCAGTTACCGGCAACTATTTTACTTCTCATTTTATTAAATTTAAATTCGATCGCAAAGATAAAAATAAACTATGTAAAGAAATGCATGAAATTGCTACTTTTGCTTAACATTTTTTATCCATATGAATAGAGAACAACTTATAGAGCAGATCAAAGTCAAAAAATCTTTTTTATGCATCGGTTTGGATGTTGATTTAGAAAAAATACCACAATATTTATTAAAATTAGAAGATCCTATCTTTGAATTTAATAAACAGATTATTGATGCCACACACCATTTAACTGTTGCCTATAAGCCAAATACAGCTTTTTATGAGGCCTATGGAATCAAAGGCTGGAAAGCTTTAGAAAAAACAATACAATACCTCAATACTAATTATCCAGAAATTTTTACTATCGCAGATGCTAAAAGAGGAGATATAGGCAATACTTCTACGAGGTACGCTAAGGCGTTTCTAGAAGACATGAATTTTGATTCGATTACTGTTGCACCATATATGGGACGTGATTCGGTTGAACCCTTTCTGGCATTTGAAGATAAATTCACAATATTGTTGGCTCTAACATCCAATGCTGGTGGACTGGATTTCCAAACTTTGGAAGATAAAAACGGGGTCAGTCTTTATAAACAAGTTTTAAGAACTTCATTGACATGGAAAAACAGTGATCGCATTATGTACGTGATAGGAGCTACTCGACCTGAGTATTTTCAGAAAATCAGAAAGATCATCCCGAATAATTTTTTATTGGTTCCTGGGATTGGAGCGCAAGGAGGAGATCTACAAAGTGTTTGTAAATATGGGTTAAATAAGGATGTAGGCTTATTAATAAATTCGTCTCGAGGTATTATCTACGCTTCTAATGTCAGCCGTTTCGCACAAGCCGCCGCAATAAAAGCTAAGGAATTACAATCGGAAATGGAAATTATTCTGAGGAATTATATCTAATTCCATGGCTTTACTATTAGTACCGCATGCTCAATTAACTATAGATAAACTTTCCAATTCCAATTTGTGTTCTGGTTTTAGGGTTTGTTATTTCTTAATCAGAATGGTCTAAAGCCGGTAGTTACGTAAAGAGTTCATTCAAAATCTAAAATTTGATTTTATAATATATTTTATATATTTGTTTACACCCATTAACTAATCTGATTCGCAGATCAATATTTGATTTGTAATGGAATATTTATAGCTAAATATAGATAAATCAAATGAAGACAGGAGCAAATTTTAATGTAGGGGAATCAGATATATCCTATGAATTTATTCGAAATTTTTTAAATACGATTCCCGGAAATGTTATCGTTTTAGACAAAAACGGAAAAATTGTTTGTACGGATAATAACTGGAATAGCTTTGCCGATAAATTTGGGTTTTCAAAAAGGTTAAATTATAACGGTGCTGATTTTTCTGAAATAGTCCCTGCTAATAAATTCATATACAACTCAAAAGAAATAGACATCTCTTTTGAGATCAAAAATTTACTTCAGGGCGAATCAAAACAATTTGACTTTGAATATGCAACCATTATTGGTGATAGGAATTTTCGGATTTCTCTTGTTGGTAGGACATTTAACCATGCGGGGAATAATTGGGTTACTTTAACCTATTTAGATATTACTAATCAAAAAATAGACAAGAGTAAATATTTAAGTGACTATGATGAGTTTCGTGTAACCTTTGACCAGATCGATGTTGGTATAGCTAAGGTTTCCTTTAACGGTAGATTTTTAAATGTCAACAAAAAGTTCTGCAAAATTATGGGGTATTCGCACAATGAAATGCTCGAACTTACTTATAAAGAGATTACCTACTTTAAAGACATTGAGCTTTATTCTAGCGATATTGAACAATTAATTAATGGCATAGAAAATAGTTTTATAGGAGAGAAAAGGTATCAACCTAGAAGTGGAGAGATAATTTGGGGAAAAATTACAATTTCATTGATAAGAAAAAAATCGGGGGAACCCAATTACCTTCTTGTTGTTTTTGAAGATGTTTCGGATAGGGTAGAAATTGAAAATGCCTTTCATGAAAGTCAAATAAGTTATAAAAATTTAGTGGAACAAGCACAAGATGGGATTGCACTTCTTCAAAACGATAAAGTGAAATTTGTAAATTCTGCTCTGTTGAAATTGGGCGGTTACTCAAATAAGGAGTTGATAGGTAAACCATTTGTTTCATTTATATCTGATGATGAGCTTATAAGGGTTAAAGAGATTCATAGAAAACGACTGAATAATGAGGAGGTGCCTTCCTTATATGAGACAGCAATTAAGACTAAAAATGGCAGTAGATTAGATGTAGAGTTCAATTCTCAATTGTCGGATATTGAAGGAATACAAATAATAATGATTAGAGATATTTCCAGTCGGAAAAAGGAAGAGAATAAGCGGAAACGTATTTTCGATGAACTACAGCATGAACGAAATTTGTTTATTTCTGGACCTGTAGTTGTTTTTAAATGGTCAAATAGCGCAGGCCATCCAACTGAATATGTTTCACCCAATGTATATGAAGTATTTGGTTACAAGCCGGAAGAACTAACTTCTGGTAGTATTTCGTATTTGGAAATGATATCTGATCTGGACATCAAGAGGGTTATGGAGGAGGATATGAAAAGGGAAAAAATAAAAAATATAGAAGATTTTGTACAAGAACCCTATCGAGTTCAACATAAAAATGGTGAAATAATTTGGGTGCTTGACCATACCTCAATTATTAGGGATGAAAAAGAGAATATAGTAAATTATCTTGGTTATGTTGTGGACATTACTGAGCAGAAAAAAATGGAGGATGCTTTGAGGAATAGTGAATTTAAGTATCGAACATTATTGGAGAATATACCTCAAAAGATCTTTTTAAAAGACAAAAACTCAGTTTATATATCCTGTAATCAAAATTATGCGGATGATTTAGGCATTCATTCTTCAGAAATTATGGGAAAAACTGATTATGAATTCTTTCCTGCAAGGTTTGCGGAAAAGTTTCAAACCGACGATAAACGTATCATTAAAAATGGACAAACCGAAGAATTGGTGGAGGAGTATTTGCACTTTGGCAAAGTTGTACTGAATCGTGTAATTAAAACTCCAGTAAAAAATGATAAAGGTGAAACTGAAGGAGTATTGGGTATATTTTGGGATATCACGGAACAGAATAGAACGGAAGAATTATTACGTGAAAGCGAAGAAAAGTTTAGAACGCTTGTAACTAATATTGAGGAAGTTGTTTATATTTTAGACAACGACGGAAAGTTTTTGCTTTCTGAAGGTAAAGGATTATCAAAATTAGGGTTGGAGCCTGCTGAGGTTATTGGGGAATCCATTTATCAACTATATAAAAACTTTCCGGAAATACTGAGTAATGCTGAAAAAGCTTTAAAAGGCGAAACGGTTACATTTGAAGCTCGAGTAAGTGGTAGACATTATAGAAATTGGTATACACCTCATAGGGGTCAAGGAGGTGAAATATTAGGATTACTTGGTTTATCGGTAGACTTAACAGAACAAGTGGAGGCAAAGAAAACTCTTGAATCGAGTGAAGAAAGATTGTCAAGTTTTATTGAATCAGCTACAGAAGGATTTGCATTATTTGATTCCAATTTCAAACTTATTAAGTTTAATAAAAAAACGTTGAAAATTTTTTCACCTCATATAGCCAAAAATATTTGTCTTGGAAACCATATTAATAAAATAGCACCATACTTGACCAAAACGGATAGATATAAAAAATATCTTACTGTAATGAAAAGTGGAAAATCTGTATTTTTTGAAGATGTGGTTCTCAATGAGAAAATTAGTAATCAAGCACTAAATATAAAAGCATTTAAGGTTGGTGGAGGAATCGGCATGATTTTTCAGGATATTACCGAAAGTAAAATAGCAAGACTTAAACTAAAAGGAAGTGAAGAGAAATATAGAGAACTTATTGAGCAATCCAAGGATGGCGTAGCTTTAGTCCAAAACCGTAAAATTATTTTTACGAATTCAGCAATATTTGAGCTGCTCGGTTATACTAGGAATGAGTTTAAAAAACTGGAATTTGTCGATATTGCTCACCCGGATGAACTTCTTCGAATCCTTGATTTTCATAAACGGAGAATGAATAATGAAAATCTACCATCCATCTATGAAACAAAATTATTAAAGAAAGATGGAAGTATTTTAGAAGTTGAATTCAATGTAGCCAAAACTACCAACTCAGGTGAAGACGCAATTTTAATTATGGCACGGGATATCTCAGAAAGAAAAAAAATTGAGATTAAGATTGCCAATTATCAAGCACGATTGAAGGCTCTTGCCTCTGAACTAATTGTTATAGAAGAAAAACAACGCAAACAAATTGCTACAGATCTACATGATCATGTGGGCCAACTATTAGCTTCTTCAAGATTGCAAATGGCTGCAATTAGCAATGATATGGATAAAGAAATTATTCTTTCGAAAATAAAAGGTATTTCACAAGGAATGCTACAAGCCATTCAATCCATTCGAAATGCTATTTTTAACCTGAGCCCACCTCAGCTTAATGAAATTGGACTGTTTGCCGCAACATCAGATTGGTTAGAAGATCAAATCGAATTAAAACATGGAATTAAAACGATTCTCCGAGGAGATGACAGGTTTTTTGAATTAAAGGAGAACACAAGATTATTAATTTTTAGGAGTGTACGTGAACTATTAATGAACATAGTTAAACATGCTCAGGCAAAAAACATCATCGTGACTATTAAAGAAATTAATAGGAAAATGCATATTAGTATTGAAGATGATGGGGTAGGATTTGATTATGATGCGGAGTCATTTAAATATAAAAGGAAGAGCTTAGGACTTTTTAGCATATACGAGAGAGTAACCGATATTGGCGGATCAATGGAAATTGATTCTATAATAGGAAGGGGAACAATAATAAAATTAGTAATTCCAATAAACGATTGATGATATGTCAGTGAAAGTCCTACTTGTTGATGATCATCCTGTTTTTATGGCCGGAATACGTGCTATTTTGGACACAGAAGATGGAATTTCGATTGAAGGAGAGGCAAAAGATGGTAATGAGGCGGTTAAAATGGTGAAAGAAAAAAGACCTGATGTAGTTGTCATGGATATTACTATGCCAAATCTAAATGGAATTGATGCCACTAAACAAATTCTGGAATTGTCTATGGATACTAAGATCTTGGCGCTTTCAATTCATTCTGGAAGACGATTTGTAAAGAGCATGCTTGATGCCGGAGCTGCCGGTTACATTTTAAAAGATAGTGCTCCCGAGGAGTTACTGTCCGCAATTCAAAAAGTTGCAAAGGGAGAAATGTACCTTTCTTCAACGATTACGAGTATAGCATTAAGTAAGGATATTTTTGTAGCTGAAAGTATTGAAGTCTTGTCAACGAAGTTACATCGTCCATTGATAACCGAGGATTATATAATCCGAACCAAAATCCTTGAACAACTTGAAAAAAATGTAACAAAATCATTATGTATTGTTTCTGCACCCGTTGGTTATGGAAAAAGTATTGCAATAAGCCAATGGCTCGAAATCACAGATAAGCTAAGTAGTTGGATTTGTTTAGATGAAGAGCATAATGATTTCAAAATATTTCTACATTACCTCAAGGCAGCTATGAACCAATTATTCCCAGTTTCATTGGAAAAATTTGAAAGTTTGTTAAGTGACAAAGAAATTCCATCAATTCAAATTTTGGCCCGTACTTTGATCGCGGAGTTAGATCAGGTTCAAAGTAAGTTTGTACTTGTATTAGATGATTATCATAATATTGACTCTCTTGATATTCATAGTTTTATGAAAGAATTGTTGCGTTTTCCACCGAAGAACTTACATCTTTGTATAATTACGCGATTTGATCCACCATTGAGTTTGAGTTCATTGCGTATACATAATCGGATGCATGAAATAAGAATGAGAGAACTTTCTTTTTCTAAAATGGAAGTTAATGATCTTTTTAAAAAATTACTCAAAATTGAACTGGATAAAGATGCAATTGAATCACTTTTCAACCTAACTGAGGGATGGATTGCTGGTTTAACTATGGTATCACTAACAATTGGAGAACCAAAGGATGCCAATTGGATATTGAACAAAATGGACAGAAATATCCACCTTGTTTCTGAATTTTTAATTTCAGAAGTATTGACCAAACAATCACTGAATTTTCAGAATCAGTTGCTGATCTCATCCATTTTGGGTCGTTTTTGTACTGAAATATTACATGAACTTTTTTCCGTGCAAAACTCAGAGAACGAAGATGCCTCCAACGGAAACATATTTATTGATAAATTAGTTAGTTCAAATCTGTTTGTGATTCCACTGGATAATTCAAGAAATTGGTTCAGATACCATAATCAATTTAAAGAATTACTTATAAACCAACTAAAAAAAACAAAATCAGCATCCGAAATTAATGCATTTCATATTATTGCGTCAGAATGGTTTGAGAAGAATGGTCTTCTGGACGAAGCAATTGAGCATGCAAGCCTTGCAGTAGATGTAGAAAAAGTCACTCAAATTATTGAGCAATATGCGAGAAAATTGATTAATACTGGCAAGTGGTATGTGTTAAATAAATGGTTATTGAAGATTCCAGATCAGGTAGTTCAGGATAGACCGGAATTATTGATTGCTAAGGGATGGGTACATATGTTTATGTTTGATTTAGAGGCAATTAGATCTATTGTAGACAGAATAGATGAATTGATGGATGAAAGTTCAGAAGAACATGCATTATCAGGAGAAGTGGCTTATTTTAGAGGACTTTCAAGTATGCAAGAATCTCAAGATGGTGTAAAGGGCCTAGAGTATTTGGAACTTGCATTGAAATTAATTTCGTTAAAGGAGGTTGCCTTTAGAGCGGAAACTGAGTTATTGTTTGGAATAGCTGGGCAAATGCAAGGCCAATCAGAAAAAGTATCTAAACAAGTTCTACATTGGCTTAATGATTCAAAGAAATTGGCCCCACTTAGAGAAACGCGACTGCTTCTTGTGCTAAAACTTATAAATTTCGTTGAGCTGAGGCCAGATGAAGCTAAAAAATATTTTAACAGATGTCGGAGTATAGCAGTATTAAATGATTTAGAAGAGCCATTATGTTGGTGCAATTATTTAGAAGGCTTGATTTTTCTTCAAAAAGGGGACTTTAAAAATGCAATTGATTTACTGGAAAAAGTAAAAGATAAACGTTTCTTCTTTCATGCTCGTGCAGCAGTGGATGCTATTGTTGCCCTCGCAATTGCTTATCAGTTGGATGGTCAATCAAGATATGCGAATAATACGGTATTGGTACTTGAACAATTTAACCAAAACTTGGGGTCGTATTTTACAGATTTTGTAACTTCTTGTAAAATCAGATTGGGAATTCTACAAGAGAAAATTGATCTGTTCAGGCATGGGTCTATATCTAGTTCTTGTAACCCTGTTAAAGCAGTGCTGTTTTGGTTTGAAATTACTTGTGAAACTCGATGCAGACTGTTGATTGCGGAAGGGTCTAATAGAAACCTTAGAGAAGCTGAGAAACTTTTAAGGAAATATGAAATTAAGAATGATACGAATCGAAATAGCTTGCACCTAATTAATATTTTAGCTTTGCAAGCCATTCTGTATTATAAGCAGGATAAAATTGAAAAGGCTTTTACCACTCTTGAAAAGTCACTTACTCTTGCTGATGCTAGTGAATTTATTTTACCATTCTTGGAATTAGGACCTGTTATGGCCTATTTGATTAAGATGCTTCCAAATAAAGTTAAGCAAAAAACAAATATTGAAAATGTACTCCATATCATTATGATCGCTAGCAGGAGTATTAGTCAAAATTTGAAGGTCCAAGAAAGTCAAAAAGAGCTAAATCATAATATAAAATCATTTACACCTCGAGAATTGTCAGTACTTAAATATGTTTCTAGTGGGATGAGAAACAAGGAAATTGCAGCTAAGCTATTCGTGTCTGACGATACTGTAAAGAAGCATTTGTACAATATGTTTCAGAAATTATCTGTAAAAAATAGATTAAGTCTGGTTTCTAAAGCCAGGGAATTAGGTTTAATTTGATCTGTCAGGGTAATTAAATAGTTTGGATTGTAGAGATAGGAAATGCTGGTTCGAGTATAATTTCTGTAAGTTTTATACGTTTTTAGCCGTTTTAAATTAATTACTTGAATATGTTTTTATTAGATAAAATAGTTTGTATATTTGCAGCCCAAAAATTAAATTATTTAGATAAGAACTTATGAGAGGAGGTGCCATACTATGTTGATTATTCCGGTAAAAGATGGAGAAAATATAGATAGAGCGTTAAAACGTTTTAAAAGAAAATTTGATAGAACAAAGACTATGAAGAAATTGCGCGAGCGTAAGCAATTCAACAAGCCTTCGGTATTAAAGCGTAAACAAATGCAAAAAGCTGAATATGTCCAAGCGATTAGAACGGCCGAAGAAAAAGGTTAATTGTTTGAATATTATTGCTGAATTTTTGTAATTCAATATTGAATAAAAAAAAGATTCCCATGAAAGTGGGAATCTTTTTTGTTAAATAATTATTTCCGTATTATAGAAATTTGTAATTTTGGATAATAGGATAATTCTTGTATAGAATTTATACACCTATATCGAATGATAGATAGAAAATTAATTTGAGTATAACTTCTTTTATAGAATATATAAGTTACGAAAAAAAATATTCAGACAATACTGTCACAGCTTATAAAAAAGATTTAGAAACATTTCAAGAATTTTGCAATCATGAATTTGAAGAGATAAATATAATTAATGCTCCATATAGTTATATTAGAAATTGGATAGTTGAATTGGTTGAGAAAAATATTTCAAATCGCTCCATAAATAGAAAAGTAAGTTCTTTAAAATCGTATTATAATTTTTTACTGAAAACGAAACAATTAAAGGAAAATCCACTTAGGAAACATCAGTCATTAAAAATTGCTAAGAGAATAAATTTACCTTTTTCACAGAAGGAAATTGAAGAGGTAATTAATCTCTTTGATGATAAAATAGATTTTGAGTCAGTTAGAGATAAGTTGGTTGTTGAATTACTTTATACCACGGGTATGCGTAAAGCAGAACTAATTGGATTAAAAAATGAATCCATCGATCTTAATCAAGAAATAGTTAAAGTTTTAGGTAAAAGAAATAAGGAAAGACAAATTCCGTTATTAAAATCAGTTATCGATAGTATTAGAATTTATCAATTAGAGAGACGTAAAATTAATTCAAATAGTGAGTTTTTTTTTATCACCAAAAAAGGTAAAAAACTATACTCTACACTTGTTTATAGAATAATAAATGATTATTTTAGTAAAGTATCGGTAAAAGCTAAAAAGAGTCCCCATGTTATAAGACATTCCTTTGCAACGCACTTACTTAATGAAGGTGCGGATTTGAATTCTGTCAAAGAATTATTGGGGCACGCAAGTTTAGCTTCAACACAGGTTTATACACATAGTAGCCTGAAAGAATTAAAAACAATGTATAACAATGCCCATCCTAGGGGCAATAAAACTTGAGATTTATGAAAGTATCTGTACAGTCTGTTAATTTTAATATTGATGTAGAATTGGTAAAGTATATTGAAAGGAAGGTCAATAATCTTGAAAAATTCAGTGATAATATTGTTGATGCTGAAGTGTTTTTGAAAGTAGAGAAATCAAGTATTAAAGAAAATAAGATATCGGAGCTAAGAATTCGGCTACCTGGAAATGATTTGGTAGCAAAAAAGCAAAATAAAAGTTTTGAAGAAGCTGTTAGCTTGGCAGTTGATGCAATAAAAAGACAATTATTGAAAAGAAAAGAGAAATTAAGGGCATAAAACAAAAATAAAGATAAAAAGTTTTGTAGAAAAAATAAAACTTTATACATTTGCAAACCGTTAGAAAAAGCGGTTTGTTTTTTTATGGAATAAATTGAAATAAAGTAAACAGATTTGGTTTATTTTTTTTTGAATATATTTTTTAATAATGCCGATGTAGCTCAGCTGGCTAGAGCAGCTGATTTGTAATCAGCAGGTCGTGGGTTCGAGTCCCTCCATCGGCTCAGATCTTTGAAAATTAATAAATTGAGGGGAGATACTCAAGCGGCCAACGAGGACAGACTGTAACTCTGTTGGGAAACCTTCGCAGGTTCGAATCCTGCTCTCCCCACATGATATTTGAAATGGATAAAATAATAAATTGCGAGAGTAGCTCAGTTGGTAGAGCTTCAGCCTTCCAAGCTGACTGTCGCCGGTTCGAGCCCGGTCTCTCGCTCAAGGTTAAACAATAAAATAGCATTGTTTATAATTAATGTAGATAGAAGATGATGATAAAGGATTCAAATGGTTACTGTTAAATTTGAACCTGAGCACAGATATAATGTTAAGGTGCCCGGTCTCCGAAAAAATGTAAGCCGGTGTAGCTCAGGGGTAGAGCGTTTCCTTGGTAAGGAAGAGGTCACGGGTTCAAATCCCGTCATTGGCTCAATTTTTAGCTTCGACAAAAAATGAATTTAAACACAATTATATATAACTAAGATTTAAAAATTAACAATCATGGCAAAAGAAACTTTTGATCGTTCCAAACCGCATTTAAATATAGGTACAATTGGACACGTTGACCACGGAAAAACTACTTTGACTGCAGCTATTACTACGGTGCTAGCGAAAAAAGGACTTTCTGAGATAAAAGATTTTGATCAAATCGATAATGCTCCTGAAGAAAAAGAAAGAGGGATCACAATTAATACTGCTCACGTAGAATATTCAACTGAAAACCGTCATTATGCGCATGTTGACTGTCCTGGTCACGCGGATTATGTTAAGAACATGGTAACTGGTGCTGCTCAAATGGATGGTGCAATTCTGGTTGTTGCGGCTACTGATGGTCCTATGCCACAAACTCGTGAACATATCTTATTAGGGAGACAAGTTGGAATTCCAAGAATGGTTGTATTCATGAACAAAGTGGATATGGTTGATGATGAAGAGTTATTGGAATTAGTGGATATGGAAATCAGAGAATTATTGACTTTCTATGAATATGATGGAGACAATGGTCCTGTAATTCAGGGGTCTGCATTAGGAGCACTTAATGGTGAGGAAAAATGGGAAGATACTGTAATGGAATTGATGGATGCTGTTGACTCATGGATTGAATTACCAAAAAGAGATGTTGATAAAGATTTCTTAATGCCTGTTGAAGATGTGTTCTCTATTACTGGTCGTGGTACTGTTGCAACTGGAAGAATTGAAACTGGTGTTGCTAATACAGGTGACTCGGTTGAGATTATTGGAATGGGTGCAGAGAAATTAACTTCTACTGTAACTGGTGTTGAAATGTTCCGTAAAATTTTGGATAGAGGTGAAGCTGGAGATAATGTAGGTATATTATTGAGGGGAATTGATAAAGATGAGATCAAAAGAGGAATGGTAATTTGTAAGCCCGGTTCAATTAAGCCACATGCTAAATTTAAAGCTGAGGTTTATGTTTTGAAAAAAGAAGAAGGTGGTCGTCATACACCATTCCATAAAAATTATCGTCCTCAGTTTTATGTTAGAACAACGGATGTAACAGGTACTATTAACTTACCTGATGGTATAGAAATGGTGATGCCTGGAGATAACTTAACTGTAACAGTTGATTTATTACAACCAATTGCATTGAACTTAGGTTTACGTTTTGCTATCCGTGAAGGTGGTAGAACTGTTGGTGCGGGTCAAGTTACTGAAATTTTAGACTAATTATAAAGTCAAAATTGAAATAGATTTTTAGTTATTAGGTGCCTCTTGAAAAGAGGCACCTAGTATGCTTTTAAATGAAAGCTACTTTATAAAATTAGAGATCATTAATTTTTTTAGAATTTATTCGATTAACCACGTATAGATTCTGAATACGGGTGTAGCTCAGTTGGTAGAGCACTGGTCTCCAAAACCAGGTGTCGGGAGTTCGAGCCTCTCCACCCGTGCGTAAAACAAGAAAATATGGGTATAGTAAATTATATTATAGATTCATTTAAAGAACTGCAAAACGAAGTTACTTGGATGCCTAGACAAGAAGCGCAAAAGACTACAGTTGTTGTTGCTGTATTTACTATCATTTTTGCAATAGCGGTGTTTTTGGTGGATAAGTTTTTCCAGACAGGTTTAGAAAAATATTTTAATATTTTTAATTAATAAAAAAAATGGCTGAGTCTTCTTCAATGAAATGGTACGCTGTTAGAGCAATTGGCGGGCAAGAAAATAAGGTAAAAACTTATATCGAAAATGAAATATCTAGATTGGGTTTAAACGATTTTGTACGTCAAGTTCTAGTTCCAACCGAAAAGGTTATCCAAATTCGAAATGGTAAGAAGTACCACAAAGAAAAGGTTTATTTTCCCGGTTACATCATGATAGAGGCGAACATTGCAGGTGAGGTTCCACACATTATTAAAGCCGTTACCGGTGTAATTGGTTTTTTGGGTGAAACAAAAGGTGGAGAGCCGATTCCCTTGAGAAAGTCAGAGGTTAATAGAATGTTAGGTACGGTTGATGAATTGGCAGTTCAAAATGAAAATGTTGCAATACCCTTTATACCTGGAGAAACAGTGAAGGTTATTGATGGACCATTTAATGGATTTGATGGGACGATTGAAAAAATTAACGAAGAAAAAAGAAAACTTGAAGTTATGGTGAAGATCTTTGGAAGAAAAACTCCATTAGAGCTAAACTATATGCAAGTTGAAAAAATATCATAAATGTTACAACATTATGTTAATGCATTAGCTTCCAATTAATGTGTTTTCTTAATTAAAGTTAGAAAAATGGCAAAAGAAATTAGTAAGGTTGTAAAATTACAAGTACGTGGGGGAGCAGCAAATCCTTCACCACCTGTAGGGCCTGCATTGGGTGCTGCCGGAGTTAACATCATGGAGTTCTGTAAGCAATTTAATGCCAGAACTCAAGATAAACCAGGGAAAATATTACCCGTGGTTATCAATGTTTATAAAGATAAATCATTTGATTTTGTTGTTAAAACACCTCCAGCGGCCGTTCAATTATTAGAAGCAGCCAAAATTAAAAAAGGATCAGGAGAGCCTAATCGTATGAGAGTAGCTTCAGTAACCTGGGATCAAGTCAAAGCAATTGCTGAAGATAAAATGCAAGATTTAAATGCATTTCAAGTTGAATCAGCAATGTTAATGGTTGCAGGAACTGCAAGATCAATGGGTATTAAGGTAAAAGGGAAAGCTCCTGTAAAAACAGCATAAGAAGATGGCAAAACTGACGAAGAAACAAAAAGAAGCGTATTCAAAAGTTGATGCAAATGTTGCATATACTTTAGCAGATGCTTCTTCTTTAGTAAAAAAAATCACCAATGTAAAGTTTGATGCAAGTGTAGATCTTGCTGTGCGTTTAGGTGTTGATCCTCGTAAGGCTAACCAAATGGTTAGAGGTGTAGTAACCTTACCTCATGGTACAGGGAAAGAAGTTAGAGTGTTAGCTCTAGTTACACCAGACAAAGAAGCCGAAGTGAAAGAAGCTGGAGCGGATTATGTTGGATTAGATGAGTACCTTCAAAAAATTAAAGGAGGATGGACGGATGTTGATGTTATTGTTACAATGCCTAGTGTTATGGGTAAATTAGGACCTCTTGGTAGAATACTAGGGCCACGAGGATTAATGCCTAACCCAAAAACAGGGACAGTTACTATGGATATTGCAAAGGCCGTAAAAGATGTTAAAGGGGGTAAAATTGACTTTAAAGTTGATAAAACCGGAATAGTTCATGCTGCAATTGGTAAAGCGTCATTCGATGCTGATAAAATAGCCGAAAATGCCAATGAATTACTTCAAACATTGTTGAAGTTAAAGCCAGCAACTGTAAAAGGAACATATGTCAAAAGTATTTTCTTGTCCAGTACAATGAGCCCTGGTGTTGAAATTGAAACCAGATCATTTAGTTAATTAAGGTTAAAATATTTGAATTATGACAAGAGAAGAAAAATCACAAGTAATAGAAACTTTAACAAACAAATTGGCTGAAAATAGTATTATCTATTTGGCAGATATTTCAGGACTGAATGCTTTAGAAACTTCAAACTTGCGTAGAGCATGTTTTAAGGCCAATATTAATTTGGCGGTTGTAAAGAACACCTTGCTTGAAAAGGCAATGGAGAAATCGGATAAAGATTTTGGAGAATTACCTAATGCATTAAAGGGAAATACTTCGATCATGATTTCTGAAACTGGAAATGCTCCAGCGAAAGTAATTAAAGAATTTCGAAAAGGTTCTGATAAACCATTGTTAAAAGGAGCTTATATTGAAGAGGCAATTTATGTTGGTGATGACCAATTGAATACACTTGTAAATATAAAATCTAAAGAAGAATTGATTGGAGATATTATTACAATTTTACAATCACCTGCTAAAAATGTTATTTCGGCATTACAATCAGGAGGTAATAAATTGTCTGGCATATTGACAACATTATCAGAAAAATAAAACACACACAAATAAACTATTATAATTAAAATTTAAACACTAGAAAAATGGCAGAGTTAAAAGATTTCGCAGAACAACTAGTTAACTTATCAGTGAAAGAAGTTAATGAATTGGCAAATATTTTAAAAGAAGAATATGGTATAGAACCAGCAGCAGCTGCAGTAGCAGTAGCTGGACCAGCAGCAGGCGGCGAAGAAGCAGCTGAAGAGCAAACGGAATTTGACGTAATCCTTAATGCAGCAGGTGGTTCTAAATTAGCTGTAGTAAAATTGGTTAAAGAATTAACTGGTTTAGGGTTAAAAGAAGCAAAAGGTATCGTTGATAGTGCGCCAGCACCTATCAAAGAAGGAGTTTCTAAAGATGAGGCTGAAGGTCTTAAAAAATCTTTAGAGGAAGCTGGTGCAGAAGTTGAGCTGAAATAATCGCTTTTCATCTAAATAACTAAGGTTTAGGTCTTTGAGGTGTAACCCCTTAGACCTAAACCATTTTGCATATATATTCGTTCTTATAATTTAATTTAAATTTTTCTCCATTGGCAACGATACAAAATAACCAAAGAATAAACTTTGCATCAGCTAAATTGATAACTGATTATCCTGACTTTTTGGATATTCAAATAAAATCATTCCAAGATTTTTTTCAATTAGAAACCAAATCTGATGAAAGGAGTGATGAAGGTCTTTTTAAAACCTTCATGGAAAATTTTCCAATTACAGATACTCGAAATAATTTTGTTTTAGAGTTTTTAGACTACTTTGTTGACCCACCCAGATATTCTATTCAAGAATGTATTGAAAGAGGATTAACATACAGTGTACCTTTGAAAGCCCGCTTGAGATTATATTGTACTGACCCAGAGCATGAAGATTTTGAAACTATTGTACAAGATGTTTATCTAGGGGTTATTCCTTATATGACTCATAGTGGTACTTTTGTTATTAACGGTGCGGAACGTGTGGTGGTATCTCAATTACACAGATCTCCAGGTGTTTTCTTCGGACAATCCTTCCATGCAAATGGAACAAAGTTATACTCAGCTAGGGTAATTCCATTTAAAGGTTCCTGGATTGAATTTGCTACCGATATTAATCAAGTGATGTTTGCTTATATCGATAGAAAGAAAAAATTACCGGTTACTACACTCTTTAGAGCAATTGGTTTTGAAAGAGATAAAGATATTCTAGAGATATTTGACCTTGCAGAAGAGATTAAGGTTTCTAAAAGCGGACTAAAAAAGGTGTTAGACAGAAAACTGGCAGCCAGAGTGTTAAAAACTTGGTTCGAGGATTTTGTTGATGAAGACACTGGAGAAGTTGTATCTATTGAACGTAATGAAATTGTTTTGGATAGAGATACGGTTCTTGAAAAGGAACATATTGAAGAAATTATTGAATCTGGATCAAAAACAATTTTGTTGCATAAATTGGATAATGAATCTGGTGATTATGCAATAATTCATAACACCTTACAAAAGGATCCAACAAATTCTGAAAAGGAGGCTGTTGAACACATTTATCGTCAGTTACGTAACGCGGAACCACCTGATTATGAAACGGCTAAAGGAATAATAAATAAGTTATTCTTTTCTGAACAACGTTATAATCTTGGAGAAGTAGGGCGTTATAGAATGAATAAAAAATTGGAGCTAAATGTTGATATTGATCAGAGAGTATTAACAAAAGAAGATATTATCACTATAGTTAAGAATTTGATAAACTTAGTGAACTCAAAAGCTGAGGTTGATGATATTGACCACTTATCAAACCGTCGTGTAAGAACTGTTGGAGAGCAGCTTGCAAGCCAGTTTGGGGTTGGTTTATCTAGAATGGCTCGTACCATAAGAGAGAGGATGAATGTCCGCGATAACGAGGTATTTACTCCAATTGATTTAATTAATGCCAAGACTTTATCGTCTGTTATTAATTCATTTTTTGGTACTAACCAGTTATCACAGTTTATGGATCAAACCAATCCATTGGCGGAAATTACACATAAACGTAGATTATCTGCACTAGGCCCTGGAGGTCTATCCAGAGAAAGAGCTGGTTTTGAGGTTAGAGATGTTCACTTTACACATTATGGTAGATTGTGTCCGATCGAAACCCCTGAGGGACCTAACATTGGATTGATTTCATCTTTAGCAGTCTATGCAAAAGTGAATAATCTTGGGTTTATTGAAACCCCGTATAGAGAGGTTAAGGATAGTGTAATTGATACAAGTGAACAACCTATTTATCTGAGTGCTGAAGAGGAAGAGGGAATGAAAATAGCACAATCTAATCTTGATCTGAATAGTGAAGGCAAGATTGTACTGGAAAAAGTAGTTGCCAGAGAAGATGGTGATTTTCCTGTGGTTGCTTCAGAAGAATTAAATTATATGGATGTCTCACCAAACCAAATTTCTTCTATATCGGCTTCACTAATTCCATTTTTGGAGCATGATGATGCCAACCGTGCGTTAATGGGATCAAATATGATGCGTCAAGCAGTACCGTTAATGAGACCAGAATCACCTATTGTGGGTACCGGATTGGAACGTAGAGTTGCGAAAGATTCTCGAATTTTAATAAATGCTGAAGGCGACGGTGTTGTAACTTATGTTGATTCTGATCATATTGAAATAAAATATAATCGGTCGGATAATGATCGAATAGTTAGTTTTGATAGTGATGATAGAACCTATAACCTAATTAAATTTAGAAAGACCAATCAGGGGACTTCAATTAACTTACATCCTATTGTTAAAAAGGGAGATAAAGTTTCTAAAGGTCAGGTGTTATGTGAAGGATATGCAACGGAAAAAGGTGAATTAGCGCTTGGTAGAAATATGAAAGTGGCTTTTATGCCATGGAAAGGTTATAATTTTGAAGATGCAATTGTAATTTCTGAAAAAGTTGTAAAGGAAGATATTTTTACATCTATCCATATTGATGAGTATTCTCTAGATGTAAGAGATACAAAATTAGGTGCAGAGGAATTAACCGCTGATATTCCTAATGTAAGTGAAGAGGCAACTAAAGACCTTGATGAAAATGGAATGATTAGAATAGGGGCCGAAATTAAGCCTGGAGATATTTTAATTGGAAAAATAACACCTAAGGGAGAATCAGATCCTACACCTGAAGAAAAATTATTAAGAGCTATTTTTGGAGATAATGCTGGCGATGTAAAAGATGCATCATTAAAGGCATCACCTTCATTGCGCGGTGTTGTTATAGGTAAAAAATTATTTCAGAGAGCACTTAAAGATAAAGCCAAAAGAGTTAAGGATAAAGAGGATGTAAGTAACCTTGAAACTGAATTTTCTATAGAATTTGACAAACTCAGAAATGTACTGATAGATAAACTTTTTAGCCTTATAAACGGTAAAACTTCCCAAGGTGTGCAAAACGATCTTGGAGAAGAAATTTTACCAAAAGGTAAAAAGTTCACATTGAAAATGTTAAACTCTGTTGCAGATTTTGAACACTTAACTAAAGGTATTTGGACTACTGATAAATCATTGAATAATTTGGTTAATAGATTAGTTCACAACTATAAAATAAAGGTTAGTGATTTACAAGGCTCTCTACGTCGTAAGAAATTTGCGGTTACAGTTGGGGATGAATTACCTAAAGGTATTATAGAACTTGCTAAAATTTATGTTGCTAAGAAACGTAAATTGAAAGTTGGGGATAAAATGGCTGGTAGACACGGAAACAAAGGTATCGTTGCAAGAATAGTACGTCAGGAAGACATGCCATTTTTAGAAGACGGGACACCGGTTGATATAGTGCTAAATCCGTTAGGGGTACCGTCGCGTATGAACATTGGACAGATTTATGAAACTGTTCTTGGATGGGCAGGTCAAAAATTGAATCAAAAGTATGCTACTCCAATTTTTGATGGTGCGAACATAGATCAGATAACCGAATTAACAAAAGAAGCGGGCATTCCTGTATTTGGACATACATACTTGTATGATGGAGGAACAGGAAAACGCTTTGATCAGCCGGCAACGGTAGGTGTAATTTATATGATTAAATTAGGTCATATGATTGAAGATAAGATGCATGCTCGTTCTATTGGGCCATATTCTTTAATTACACAGCAACCGCTTGGTGGTAAAGCACAATTCGGTGGTCAACGATTTGGTGAAATGGAAGTTTGGGCACTTGAGGCCTATGGAGCTTCATCTACATTAAGAGAAATCTTAACTGTAAAATCAGATGACGTTATGGGAAGAGCAAAAACTTACGAATCTATAGTGAAGGGCGAAAAAATGCCCGAACCTGGACTACCTGAATCATTTAACGTGCTGATGCACGAATTGAAGGGATTAGGTTTAGATCTAAGGTTAGAAGAATAACAACAACTTTTTTAAGCAAGGAATTTTATTTAAAATTCCTTGCTACTAATATAATTTTTACAATTTAATTCTATTCCATTATCATGGCAAGACAAAGAGAAAAATACACTGTAAAAAAATTTAATAAAATTACAATTGGTTTAGCTTCTCCTGAAACAATTCTTGAAAAATCAAGAGGAGAGGTTCTCAAACCAGAAACCATAAATTATCGTACTCATAAACCTGAAAGAGATGGTTTATTTTGTGAAAGAATTTTTGGGCCTATAAAAGATTATGAATGTGCCTGTGGGAAATACAAACGAATCAGGTATAAAGGTATTATCTGTGATCGTTGTGGTGTTGAAGTTACTGAAAAAAAGGTACGTAGAGATAGAGTTGGTCATATCAACCTCGTAGTTCCTGTTGCCCATATTTGGTATTTTAGATCGTTGCCGAACAAGATGGGTTATCTCTTGGGATTACCATCAAAAAAGTTGGATATGATTATTTACTACGAACGTTATGTAGTAATTCAACCTGGTATTGCGAATAATGCGGAAGGAGAACCTTTACAAAAAATGGATTTCCTTACGGAGGAAGAATATTTGAATATTCTGGAGACAATACCTCAAGAGAATATTTATTTGGATGATTCTGACCCTGATAAGTTTATAGCTAAAATGGGTGCTGAATGTTTAATAGAACTCTTATCAAGAATAGATTTAGACGAATTATCTTATGAATTAAGACATAAGGCAAACACTGAAACGTCGAAACAGCGTAAAATGGAGGCTTTAAAACGTTTGAACGTTGTTGAAGCTTTTAGAGACGCAAATACTCGTAAGGAGAATAAACCGGAATGGATGATCATGAAAGTAGTGCCGGTTATTCCACCAGAACTTAGGCCATTGGTGCCATTGGACGGGGGAAGATTTGCAACATCAGATTTAAATGATTTATATCGTCGGGTAATCATAAGGAACAATCGTTTGAAACGCTTGGTGGAAATAAAAGCACCGGAAGTTATTTTGCGTAACGAAAAACGTATGTTGCAGGAGTCTGTAGATTCCCTGTTCGATAATACACGTAAATCATCAGCAGTTAAAACTGAATCTAATCGTCCGTTAAAATCATTATCGGATTCCTTAAAAGGTAAGCAAGGTCGTTTCCGTCAAAACTTATTAGGTAAACGTGTAGATTATTCTGCTCGTTCGGTAATTGTAGTTGGACCAACATTAAAATTGTCGGAATGTGGATTGCCAAAAGATATGGCTGCAGAATTGTATAAACCTTTTATTATCAGAAAATTGATTGAGAGAGGTATCGTTAAAACTGTAAAGTCAGCCAGGAAAATTATTGACAAAAGAGAGCCTGTTGTTTGGGATATTTTAGAAAACGTATTGAAAGGGCATCCTGTTCTTCTAAATCGTGCTCCTACATTGCACCGTTTAGGTATCCAAGCATTTCAGCCTAAGTTAATTGAAGGTAAAGCTATACAATTACATCCTTTGGTATGTACGGCGTTTAATGCGGATTTTGATGGGGATCAAATGGCGGTTCATTTACCTCTGGGCCCAGAGGCTATATTAGAGGCGCAGTTGTTAATGCTTGCTTCTCATAATATATTGAACCCTGCAAATGGTTCTCCCATTACAGTACCTTCTCAGGACATGGTTCTTGGATTATACTATATGACGAAAGAAAGAAAATCTACTGCCAAGTACAAAGTAAAGGGAGAAGGTATTACTTTCTATTCGCCTGAAGAAGTTAATATTGCATTTAATGAAAATAAAGTAGAACTTAATGCTAGCATCAAAGTTAGGACAAAGGATCTAAATGAAGAAGGAGAACTAGTTAGTAAAATAATAGAAACGACTGTTGGTAGAGTATTATTCAATGAAGTTGTACCAGAAAAAGCAGGTTATATTAATGAGGTTCTAACAAAAAGATCATTACGTGATATTATAGGTAGTATCTTAAGAGTAACGGATGTACCTTCAACTGGTAAATTTCTAGATGATATTAAGAACATGGGATACAAATTTGCATTCCAGGGAGGATTATCTTTTAGTTTAGGAGATATTATCATACCTAAGGAAAAACACAGCATGATTGACGATGCCAACAAGCAGGTCGATTCGATAATGGCTAGTTATAATATGGGTATGCTAACTAACAAGGAGAGATATAATCAGGTTATTGATATTTGGGGATCTACAAATAATAGATTAACGGAGCTCTCAATGAAGCGCCTTCGTGAAGACCAGCAAGGGTTTAACTCAGTATACATGATGTTAGATTCTGGTGCTAGGGGATCAAAAGAACAGATCCGTCAGTTAACCGGTATGCGTGGATTAATGGCTAAGCCTAAAAAATCTACAGCTGGGGGAGGAGAAATTATTGAAAATCCAATTCTTTCAAACTTTAAGGAAGGATTATCAATTCTTGAATATTTTATCTCCACACACGGTGCCCGTAAAGGTTTAGCGGATACAGCTTTAAAAACGGCCGATGCAGGGTACTTGACTCGTCGTTTGGTGGATGTTTCACAAGATGTAATTGTTAATGAATTTGATTGTGGAACCTTAAGAGGATTAGAAGTTAAACCACTTAAAAATAACGATGAAATTGTTGAGACATTAGGGGAGAGAATATTAGGTCGTGTTTCTTTACATGATGTTTATAATTCTAATACAGACGAATTAATAGTTGAATCGGGTGAATATTTCACAGAAGATGTTGTTAAAAAAATTGAAAAAACTTCAATAGATTCTATTGAAGCTCGTTCTGCATTAACCTGTGAGTCAAAAAGAGGAATTTGTGCCAAGTGTTATGGATATAGCTTGTCTACAAACAAAATGGTTCAAATTGGAGAATCCGTTGGTGTAATAGCTGCCCAATCCATTGGTGAACCGGGAACACAGTTAACGTTGCGTACATTCCACGTTGGTGGTATTGCAGGTAACATTTCTGAAGAGAATAAGTTAGTGAGTAAATTTGCTGGTGTCATTAATATTGATGACTTAAAAACTGTTGAAGGAAGTGATACAGAGGGAGATACAGTAAATATTGTAATTTCTCGTACCTCTGAGGTTAAAGTAATAGATAAGAAATCAGGTATCGTATTGAGTACCAATAATATTCCTTATGGTTCACATGTCTTTGTTAAAGATGGTGGAATTATTAAGGAGGGTGAGGTAATTTGCCAATGGGATCCTTATAATGGTGTTATTGTCTCTGAGTTTGGAGGAAAAGCTGTATTTGAGGATATATCGGAAGGAATTACTTTTCAAGTTGAAATGGATGAACAGACTGGATTTAAGGAAAAAGTGATTTCAGATTCTAAGAAGAAAAAAGTTATCCCAACTTTACACATTCAGAATAGCAAAGGAGAAACACTACGTTCCTACAGTTTACCGGTTGGGGCTCACTTATTGATTGAAGAAAATCAAAAAGTAAAAAAAGGAGAAATTTTGGTTAAAATACCTCGTAGATCTGGTAAAGCAGGAGATATTACAGGTGGTTTGCCTAGGGTAACGGAGCTTTTCGAAGCACGTAATCCTTCAAATCCTGCTGTGGTTTCTGAAATTGACGGTGTTGTTACTTTTGGTAAGATTAAACGTGGTAACCGTGAAATAATAGTTGAATCAAAGTTAGGGGATATTAAAAAATATTTAGTAAAACTATCTAACCAAATCTTGGTTCAAGAAAATGATTTTGTGAAAGCAGGTATGTCATTATCAGATGGTGCAACTACACCTTCAGATATATTAAACATTCAAGGACCGGCCAAGGTTCAAGAATATTTAGTCAATGAAATTCAAGAAGTATATCGACTTCAAGGAGTTAAAATTAATGATAAGCACTTTGAGGTTGTTGTTCGTCAGATGATGCGTAAGGTAAAAATTATCGATTCTGGAGATACAATTTTCTTAGAAAATCAATTGATACATAAAAATGACTTTATTGAAGTAAATGATAATATTTATGGATTAAAAGTTATTGAAGAAGCAGGTGATTCTGATACATTTAAAGCAGGACAAATTGTTACCGCACGTCAATTACGTGATGAAAATTCTATTTTAAAAAGAAATGATAAGAATCTAGTTGATGCGAGAGATGCTGTTCCGGCAACCGCTGAACCGATTCTGCAAGGTATAACAAGAGCGTCTTTACAAACAAAATCATTTATTTCTGCAGCTTCTTTCCAGGAAACTACAAAAGTATTAAACGAAGCAGCTGTGAGCGGAAAAGAAGATTATTTAGAAGGCTTGAAGGAAAATGTTATTGTCGGGAAGAGAATACCGGCAGGAACGGGAATGAGAATGTATGATAACATTATTGTCGGTCTTAAAGAAGAGATAGAAAATTAATATTTTAAGGCGCGAATCTCGCGCCTTTTTCATTATACTAAATATTATTATTATGGCAAAAGATGAAAATAAAAATCAATTAAATATTGAGATAGATGAAAAAGTAGCTGAAGGTATGTATGCAAACCTAGCTATAATAAATCATTCAGTTTCTGAATTTGTTGTTGATTTTGTTAACGTTATGCCTGGTACGCCCAAGGCAAAAGTTAAATCGAGAATAATATTAACACCGCAACATGCTAAGCGATTTATGAAAGCTTTAGCGGAAAATATAAAGAGATTTGAAAATGGTCATGGGGAAATTAAAGATTATGAACAGCCTCCAATTCCAATGAATTTTGGACCAACTGGACAAGCTTAAATAATAAAAACCGAACATTATGTTCGGTTTTTTTTTATTTTAGTACTATGAAATGAACATGATAAGGTTTTCTCATCATTCTTGGGGTTAAAAGGATTCATGCAACCATTGGAAAAAAATAAACACATGGAATTTCCGGAGCAATTACAAACGAAAATAAATCAGCGTAAAGAAAATTTTACTTATAGAGAATTACAAAGGGAGAATAATCTAATAGATTTTTCTTCTAATGATTATCTGGGATTTTCTAAAAACAGAACTATTTTCAATAAGGTTACAGATTCATTAAAAAATTATAGAATTATTAATGGAAGTACCGGTTCCAGGTTAATTTCTGGAAATAATTCATTGTTCGAAGAGCTAGAATTGATGTTCTCTGATTTTTTTTCCGCTGCGGCAGCATTAATTTTTAACTCAGGTTTCGATGCAAATATTGGCTTATTCTCAAGTGTAATGCAACGAGGAGATATTGTATTATACGATGAACTATGTCATGCATCGATTAGAGATGGAATAAGATTATCGAATGCCCAATCTTTCAAATTTATACATAATGACCTGGTGGACCTGGAGAAGAAGTTTATAAATGCAAAACAATCCACAGGCAATATTTATGTTGTTGTGGAATCAATTTACTCCATGGATGGGGATAAATCTCCATTAAAAGAGATATCTGATTATTGCCAGGAAAATAACTTTTTTTTTATTGTAGACGAAGCTCATGCCACTGGTATATATGGCAAGAGCGGCAACGGATTAGTAGTTGAATTGGGTTTAGAGAAATATGTTTTTGCCAGAGTATATACCTTTGGTAAAGCCATGGGATGTCAGGGTGCCGTAATCGTAGGTTCTCAGGAATTGATATCTTTTTTGATTAACTATGCTCGTTCATTTATATACACAACTGCAATGTCTATTCATAATTTGCTTACCATTAAATATGCATTTGAAGAATTGCAGGTAACTACAGAAGTGACAAATCTTATAAAAAACATTTCTCTGTTCAAAGAAGAACTAAAATCTAGAAATCTAGAAAATCTCTTTCTTCCAAGTAATAGCGCAATTCAAAGTTGTATTATACCTAACAACAAAAGTGTGAGAGAGACAGCGGATAGGCTAAATACAAATGATTTTGATGTTAAAGCCATTTTAGCACCAACGGTATCTTCAGGTAAGGAGCGTTTACGGTTTTGCATTCACAGCTATAATTCGGAAGAACAAATCAAGCAAGTTCTTAATTTATTAAGTACTTTTGTTTAGATTTTTTGAACTGAAATGAATAAAATATTTATTACTGGAATTGGTACTGATGTTGGAAAAACAATTGTTTCCGCAATCGTTGTGGAGGCATTAAAAGCAGATTATTGGAAGCCTATTCAAGCTGGTGAATTAGAGTTTTCAGATAGTCATAAAATTAGAAATTTAATATCTAACGATCGATCAAGAATATTTAAAAACAGTTATGCCTTGAAAACTCCTATGAGTCCACACGCAGCTGCTAAGATTGATGGAATAACTATTGAGTTAGATAAGATCATCGTACCAAAAGCATCAAATAATATCGTAATAGAAGGAGCAGGAGGCCTGTTAGTGCCTTTAAATGAAAAAGATACAATATTAGATATTATAGAAAATGACTATAAAATAATAGTAGTTTCCAGGCATTATTTAGGCAGCATTAATCATACTCTTTTAACCATTGAAACACTCAGAAGTCAAGGCCTTGAAATTAGTGGAATTATTTTTAGCGGTAATGAAAATGAAACTACGGAAAATATTATAGAAAAACTTTCTGAGGTTCACGTACTTGGCAGAATTGATGAGGAAGAAATATTCAACAAAGATGTTATAAAAAGGTATGCGAATTCATTTAAACAAGTTTTAGAAAATTTATAATGACCTTATCAGAGAGAGATAAAAAGCATCTGTGGCATCCACTTACTCAGCATAAATTATATCCGGATCATTTACCAATTGTGAAGGCAAAAGGAGCACTTTTGTATGATGACAATGGGAATAGTTATATAGATGGTATAGCTTCTTGGTACACCTGTATGTATGGCCATTGTAATGATAAAATTGCAATCAAAATTAAAGAACAGATAGACGAATTAGATCAAGTGGTATTTAGTGGATTTACACATAAACCAGCTATCGAATTATCTGAAAAACTGATTAGTATTCTGCCAGATAATCAGCAGAAGATTTTCTTTTCAGATAATGGGTCAACATCTGTAGATGTGGCTATCAAGATGGCGCTTCAGTACTACTATAACAAAGGAGAGAAACGATCAAAATTAATAGCCTTGGAAGATGCCTTTCATGGAGACACATTTGGTGCAATGTCAGTATCAGGCCTCTCGGTTTATAATGGACCTTTTGAGGATTTTTTGTTAAGGATTGATCGGATAGATGTTCCGAACGAAAATAATTTTACAGAAGTGTATACCAAATTTGAATCTTTAATTTCTGCAGGGCAAATTGCTGCTTTTATATATGAGCCTTTGGTACAAGGGGCAGCAGCGATGAAAATGTATGAACCTGATTTCCTGGAAAAGCTTTTAAAAATTGCTAAAAAATATAATGTGTTGACAATTGCCGATGAAGTGATGACAGGATTTGGTAAGACTGGAAGGAATTTCGCATCTGATTATATGAGTATTAAACCTGACATTATTTGCATGTCAAAATCATTAACTGCTGGTGTGGCACCAATGGCGATCACTAGTTGCACAAGAGATGTGTACAATTCTTTTTACGACAGTGATTTAAAAAAAGGATTCTTTCATGGGCATACTTATTCGGCAAATCCATTAGCTTGTTCTGCCGCAATTGCCGGGCTTGAATTATTGCAATCAGAGCAGATACAAGAAAATATAAAATTAATTACAAAGAAGCATTTGGAATTTAGAAGTATAATTGATAATCATCCAAAAGTAAAATCTACTCGGGTCCTTGGTGTAATTTTCGCATTGGATCTAAATATTGAAATGAAGAGATATGGGAAACTTCGAGATAATTTATATCAATTTTATATGAAAAACGGCGTCTTTTTGAGACCATTGGGTAATACGATTTATATTTTACCTCCCTATGTTATTTCTGATTCAGAACTTAAAAAGATATATGATGTAATAGAAAAAAGTTTGGAAGTTATATAATATGATAGAGAAAATTTCAATAGTAAGTATGGCATCCATATCAGCCTTGGGAAGGAATAGTAAAGAGGTTTGGGCGCATTATCTTAATGATGAACCAACTTTTATAGAACAATCGTTCGATAAATTTTCGGCACTTGTTAGTCCGATAAAAAAGGAGAATTGGAGTGTTATTGAAAAAATGCGACGGGAGGATATGCATTATGAAGATCTGGATCCATCTGTATTATTAGCAATCTATGTTTCTAGAATGGCTGTTGATCAGACCGATTGGAATAATAAAGAATTTGGAATTAATATTGGCTCTTCGAGGGGGGCGACAAGTTTGTTCGAAAAGTATTATGATGAGTTCAAAAGGAACAGTTTGGGAAAAGTATCCACTTTGAGTTCTCCAACTACCACACTTGGGAATATATCATCTTGGATAGGTCATGATCTCCAAACCAAAGGGCCTACTATAAGCCATTCCATTGCCTGTTCAACTGCCTTACATGGTGTTTTAAATGGAATTGCATGGATAAATAGCGGAATGAGTAAACGATTTTTAGTCGGTGGGAGTGAAGCTTCTAATACCCCATTTACCTTGGCCCAAATGAGGGCTTTAAAAATCTATGCCTTTAAAAATTCTAAGTACCCCTGTAAAACTCTCGATTTCGGTAAAAAGAAAAATACTATGATAATTGGTGAAGGGGCCTCTGTATTTTGTCTTGAAAAAGGAGAGAATCAAAAAGCATTAGCAATAATTGAAGGGATAGGATATGCTACGGAACCGCTTAAACATAATATATCAATTTCAACAAATGCAGATTGCTTCCAGTCTACAATGAAAATGGCTATGAAAGGAATTGATAAGAAGGAAGTTGATATTATAGTTATGCATGCACCTGGCACCATAAAAGGTGATATATCAGAATATAATGCTATTAAGAAAATCTTTGGTGATGCTCATCCTGCTATAACTTCTAACAAATGGAAAATTGGCCATACACTTGGAGCGTCGGGTGGATTTAGCCTGGAGATGGCTATATTAATGATGCAAAATCAAAAATTTATTGGAGTTCCATTTTTGTCTAATGATATACAACCATCAAAAATTAATAAAGTTATGGTGAATTCTGTTGGGTTCGGTGGAAATGCGGTAAGTATATTATTATCGCTAGCTTAATTGAATGGGTTTAACTATTTTTGAAAGATTTTTAATTAATAATAATTAAACATGTCCAACTTTACAAAAGAAGAAATACTAGAAATTTATAATAAACCTTTAATGGAATTGGTTTTTGAGGCGGCACAGGTTCATCGGAAATACCACGATCCCAAAAAGGTTCAGGTGAGTACTTTAATTTCAATAAAAACTGGGGGATGTCCTGAGGATTGTGGTTACTGTCCGCAAGCGGCCCGATATCATACAGATATTGAAAAGAATGACCTACTACCTTACAACACGGTTATTGGATTGGCTCAAAAGGCAAAAGTGAATGGTTCTTCAAGAGTATGTATGGGTGCGGCATGGAGAAATGTAAAGGAAGGAGAAGATTTTGAAAGTGTTTTAAAGATGGTGGAGGGAATAAGTGATTTGAACATGGAAGTTTGTTGTACACTTGGGATGATTACCGAAAGCCAGGCAATTAGATTGGCTGAAGCAGGATTGCATTATTACAATCATAATTTGGATACTTCTGAAGAGTATTATAAGGAAGTTATTTCTACACGTGGCTATGATGATAGATTAAAAACTTTGGATAATGTTCGTAAGGGTTCCCTAAAAGTGTGCTCTGGTGGGATAATAGGAATGGGTGAGAGCAGGGAAGATAGAGTTGGTATGTTACTTAGTTTGTCCAAGTTAAACCCACAGCCGGAGTCTGTTCCAATCAATGCATTGGTTCCTGTTAAAGGAACTCCTATGGCAGAAGAAAAAATTGTTCCGACATGGGATGTTATAAGAATGATAGCTACAACACGTATAGTAATGCCGAGAACAACTGTACGCCTTTCGGCCGGAAGAACAGAAATGAATACAGAAGCGCAAGCACTTTGTTTTATGGCAGGAGCTTCATCAATATTTGCTGGTGAAAAATTGCTGACTACTCCTAATCCGGGGGAAGATAAGGATGCAGAAATGTTTGCTAATCTTGGATTAATTCCAACTAAAGTCAAAAAAAACAATAAGGGGAAATTTAAAATAAGAAAATCCTTACTAGACGATGAAGAGATTGAAAAATGGAGTAGACCTAGTCATTCTATTGAGCGCAATATAGAGGCTACAGAAAAAGCTAAAGAGAAGCGAAAAGAATTAAAATTATAAATGAAAGAGTCGAGTTAAATTCGACTCTTTTTTTTATCCTATGCTTTTTTGTAAATTCACAACTTAAAGTATCCCATGCAATATTTTACTGAAGATTATTTAGAATTCTTTAAGGAATTAGCCCCAAATAACAATAAAGAATGGTTTGATAAAAACCGAAAGAGATATCTGATTTCGGTTAAAGAGCCATTCAATAAGTTCGTTACCGATTTAATACAGGAATTTTCTAAACGAGATAATGAAGTACAGCTTGAGGCAAAAGATGCCATTTTCAGAATTAACAGGGATATTAGGTTTTCCAAAGACAAAACCCCGTATAAATTGAACAATTCTGCGATAATATCTAAAAGAGGCAGAAAGGATAAAAATTATCCGGGAATATATATTGAACTGAGTCCGGACAAATTAAGAGTTTACGGGGGTGTTTATATGCCCAACACCAAACAGGTTCAAAAGATTAGAGAAGCAATTGTTAATCAAGGAGATGAATTTAATATAATTGTTAATGATAAAGATTTTAAAAGTAAATTTGGAGAAATAAGAGGTGAGAAAAATAAACGAATTCCAAAAGAATTTGGAGAATTAGCCAAAATTCAGCCCTTTCTTTTTAACAAACAATGGTATCACTTCGCTGAATTATCTCCTAAAATCATCTTGCAAGAAGATTTAATGGATACAATATTGGAGTATGCCTTGTCCGCTTCAAAAATGAGAATATTTTTAAGAGATGCTTTATATACTTAATTATGAATAGAATAAAGACCTTTAGTAAGTTTTACGAATTTTACCTGTCGGAGCATAGTAATAGAACTTGTAGATTATTGCATTTTATCGGAACCACTTTAGTTTTTGTAATGGCTTTTTTAGCGATATATTTGGACAAGCCAACGCTATGGATATTTGTACCAATTTCTGGATACGGTTTCGCGTGGATAGGACATTTAATTTTTGAAAAAAATAAGCCTGCTACTTTTAAATATCCTCTATGGAGTTTATTCTCTGACTTTAAAATGTATTTTCATATTTTATTTGGAAAAATTAATATAGATAATTCCAGAGATAATAATGTAATCAACTAATTTTCGCTCGTCTAATTTTATATCCAATAGAATTTAGTTCATGAGAGAATTTCTAATTATTATTATTTGTTTTGTTCATTTCATTTACCGGCGCAAGTAAGTCCAAATAACTTTAGTATTAATGATACTGCACCAGATATTAGCGGAGTAGACCAGAATGGAAAGATTCTCAGTTCTTACGATATTTTGAAGGATCATAAAATATTATTGATTTTTTATCGCGGATATTGGTGTCCTCATTGTAGAAAACACCTTGCTTCAGTGCAAAAACATTTGGATGAATTTGTTAAAAAAGGAGTTTATGTTATTGTTGTGACCCCTGAAACTGTTGAAAAAACAATAGAAACATCTGAGAATATTAAAGCAAATTTTTCCATTGTTCATGACGTTGGCAATAGAATAATGAATGACTATGGAGTTGCATTTGATGTTAACACTGAAAATGTACCGAGTTATTACAATTTCGTATCAAAAAAAGTACCAGAATATAATACTGATAACAACAATGTTTTACCAGTTCCGGCAACCTATTTGATAGATTTCAATAATATATTTTTATACGTCCAGTATGATCCTGACTATAAGAATAGATCAGATCTGGAAGAAATTTTAAATATTTTATAATTATTGTAAAATATCGCCAAAATCTTAATGATCGTAATTCAATAGGATCCAATTGGCTTTAACAATAAATTGCTCTTCGTCATCGGGATTTTTAAATACCAGATACAGATTACTTTTATCTCTAGTTGCCTTAATAGGAATATTATAGTATTTTTTGCCCTTTTTATCTTTGTTAAAATAACCTAATTTAGCTTGACCAATTATTTTTCCTGTTTCGCTATCTTCTCTGATTTCTACAATTCCATTATATCGATAATTTTCATTATACATAGCTGCAAAGGTCATACTTTTTAAATTCTTCAAATCAATATTATCAAATCTCAAATAAGAATTATTCGTTATCATTCCCACATAACTATTGGATCCCATTGCTCGAATTCCTCCTTCACTTTTTCCATTAGCATCTTCAGCTTCAATTTTATAAGAATTGAAAACAATTTTCTCCCTAACTGCCAAGGCTGAATTTTCTTGTCCGATATTACCTTTATCCAAGTAAGAAGCCATAAGTACATACATTCCAATATCATCTGATCCTATATGTTGATCAAATTTAAGTTTCCCTTCTAATGCAAGGGATTTGGATGTAGATTTTTTATCTGGACTCAAAGAAAGGATATAATTCACAATTTTATCGACCTGTTCAACTTTTAATTGAGGATGTGCTAACATCATGGTTTCACCCCATACTCCGGAACCCCCTTTAATTACCTTACTTACCAAATAATCTTTGTCTTTATCAGTATATTTTAATGATATGTCCGTATAACTCGGGCCATTAACCTTTATATTGATATCATGACAGGCCTTGCAGTCTGATCCTTCAATTAAAATTTTTCCTTCCGGGATATTATTCTGTTGATGTCCAACAGCAGCTAGCACAATATCTTGTCCTACAGGAATATAGGTAAAAGTAACTTTCACATCCTTAGGGTCGATACTTCCATTACTGGTATCGCCGTCTTGTTTGTCAGCAACTGTAATTTTGTAATTAATTTCTTTATTATCCCAATATTTTTCAAGATTAGGATCAATTTCAATCGTCATTTCAGGGGCATCATTACCAACCAGGACTTTTGTGCTCGTTTCTGAAATTTCTCCATCTGCATCAGTCACGGTTAAATGAACCGTGAAGGTACCTGATTCTTCAAAGGTAAAAGTCGGATCTGCTTCTGTTGATTGTATCTCACCAGAAGTAAATGACCAAGCATAGGTAAGTTTGTCATGATCGTGATCAAAAGACTCAGACCCGGAAAATTGAACAACCAATGGCTGGGAGCCAACTTCTTTATCTTTGGTGATTTTTGCTACAGGAGCCCTATTTCCTGGTATATAACTAATCCTACTTAATCGAGCGTCTAAATTCTGAGAGAACCATTTCTGTCCATATTCCAAAATATACATATTACCATCTGAGCCAAAGATCATATCCATCGGATGTGAATATTCGGTGTTTGGCATAAAAGGATCAGCCTTTATCATATTATAATTTTCGTCAAAAGTGATTACATAGATCCAATCTCTCATCCATTCATATAAAAAGATCTTATTCTCAAAATATTCAGGAAATGTTTCTTTTCCTTTAAAATTAGAGGCATGAAAAACCGGTCCTGCCATTGGATTTACTCCTCCGGATCCTATCCAGGGGAATTCTTCAGAATCGATATATGAATACCATGCAAAAGACTCTTGAGCTGGGGGTAAATTTTTGATTCCTGTATTATTAGGTGAACTATTGATCAGGTTATTTGGATCAAACTTATCGCCTGAGGTTTCGGCTGCAAAATCATATTTATTATAAACTTGGTTATTTCCTCTGGTGTAGGGCCAGCCAAAATTACCGGCTTTTTTTGCCTGGTCAAATTCCCCCATTCCATGAGGCCCTCTATTAGGATCAGGCCTTCCGGCATCGGGTCCTACATCTCCCCAATAAACAAATCCGGTTTCACTATCAATTGAATGTCTAAATGGATTACGACAACCCATTATATATATTTCAGGTCTTGTATTTGGAGTTCCCTCCGGGAAGAGATTACCATTGGGAATAGAGTAGGTACCATCATTGTTTGGTTTAATTCTAAGTATTTTACCTCTTAAATCATTTGAGTTTCCCGCGGATTTTTGAGCATCCCATAGGGCTCTACCTTCTCGTTCATCAATCGGAGAGAAACCGGAAGATTCAAAGGGATTGGTATTATCACCTACAGTAATAAATAAATTGCCATTTGGACCAAATTCTAAAGACCCACCACTATGACAACATTTTCTGATCGTAGGTATTACTATCAATACTTTTTCTGATTCTAGATCTAGTTTATCCCCAATAAGGTCAAATCTGGAAATATGCTGGTTAGGCTCATCTCCTGGCACAGAATAAAATAGATAGATCCAATTATTGTTTTGATAATCGGGATCTACTGCAAGTCCTAATAATCCATCTTCATTACCTATAAAAATATCTAGTTCTGCTATGGTCTTGGTCTTTTCAGTTTTGAACTCGTATAATTTTATACCTCCTTGACGTTCAACAAATAGTATTCCTTTACCTGGTAATTCATCTAATTCCATTGGTTCTTTGAGATTAAAATCGAGTACTTCTTTTTTGAATCTGCTTTCCGGTGGAATTCGTTCCGTTTTTGCCAATTTGTAATTTAAATTATTTTTTCCAATAGCATATTTTATACCACCTAATAAGTGCTTTTGGAAAACAGAATCCTTAAAGGTTTCTTTAGTATGTCCCATGACAGTATAAAATGCCCTTCCTCCGTCATATTCATGGTACCATGAAATTGGGTGATTATCACCATTTTCACCACCTTCATAAGTTTTTTCATCAATTTTTATCAATACATTTAGATCGGGATTGATAGATCTAAGATTATACCATTCATCTGCTTTCACCCATGTATCTCCAAGGAATTCTGTTGAAAGATGGTCCTTATCAAGTACATGAAGTGTTGCATCTTGCACTCTGGGGTGGCTTTTAAAATATGCTCCTACAAGTTTATTGTACCAAGGCCATTGATATTCTGTATCTGTTGCGGCATGAATTCCTACAAATCCGCCACCGGCCTGAATATACCTTTCCATTTCAGCTTGCTGAACAGCATTTAAAACATCGTTCGTTGTATTTAAAAATATTATGGTCGAATATTGGCTTAAAATTTCTTCTGTAAAAAAACTAGAATCTTCCGTTGCTTCAACCTTAAACCCATTTTCAGAACCTATTTTTTTTACAACTTCAATTCCTGTCTCTATAGAATTATGTCTATATCCGGCTGTTTTGCTAAATACCAATACTTTTTCTTCTTTTGTACTGCATGATGAAAAAATACTGATTACTATAAGAACTAAGATTGACTTCACTAATTTGGTCATAGTACTTTTAATTTAATGTTTTAAATGTCCTAACCTTCGAACAGATATGTTTTAGATTAGATGATTCAATTGCAATGATAGCATTATATTTAAAATTTAATTTGTTAAATTATATCCATTAATAATGGATTATGAGCAATTTATGGTTGATATGAGTTTTAGATCCGATAAGCCACTAAATTTATAATCAAAGTTTGAATATTTTATATTCAAACATTTCCCCATTTATAAGAGTGGAAAAATTCATTAAAGAATCATTATTAAATAATGAATATTTCTTTATTTAGAAATTATTTAAAAATGTGATCTAGAATTAGATTGCATATTGTAGTTGGTTCTACATATTTATTGCCTTTTTCATTGCTAGAGATCTCTTCTTTTCGAATTAGTAATGGATAATAGTCATCACTTATATTCACTGCTCCGTGTGAGCCTTTAATTAAATTTGCGTTTAAAGGTATAACATTCAATAATGTTCTGAAACCTATTTTTTTCAGAAGTAACTTCCAGCCTATTCTTCCTATCATAAATTTTTTCTTTGGGTCAGTAAACAATTCTACGGGGTCATAACCAGGCTTATTATGGATATCGACCATTCGTGCAAAATCAGGTGCTTTTTTGTCATCTTCCCAAAAGTAATAGCTAAACCAGAACTCTTTTTTCGCAACAGCAACTAAGTCACCGGAACGTTCATGATTAAGATTGAAATTAACTTGTTCATTTTTGTCCAGAACTAAATCGATTTCCGGGTAAGCTTTAAGTATTTTTTTTAATTCTTCAATTTTTCCAATATTGTTTATATAGATATGAGCTATCTGGTGATCTGCTAAGGCAAAGGCATCGCTTATTCCAACATCCAGCAATTCCAATCCCCTTTCATTACGCACCTTAATAAAACCATTTTCTCTTAAAATTCTATTAATAGGTATAGGAGATTTTACAGGATGAATACCGTATTCAGAAAGTACGATAGGAGAAATTCCTTTATCTTCAAAGAAAGTTATTAGATCCTCAAATACGGTATCAAGCTCCTTGATGTTTTCTGAAATCAATTTTTGGTCATCGTGTTTTTGAAGTACATAGTCCAAATGAGGTAAATAAATTAATTGAAGAGTTGGATCGTGCCAGTCGTGAACTAATTTAGATGCATCAGCAATCCATTTGGTAGATTTAATACTGGTATTAGGACCCCAAAAATTAAATAACGGAAAAGTGCCTAATTTATCCTGTAACCGATCTCTTAAATTAGTAGGTTTCGAATAGCAGTCTGGTTTTTTTTGTCCGTCAGCCCAATACTGAGGACGAGGGGTTACATTAAAATCAGAATTGGAGTACATATTGTACCACCAGAACATATTAGAACAGGTAAAATTAGGATCGATTTTTTTTGCCATATCCCATATTTTAGGCGCTTGAACCAAATGATTGGACTGCCTCCATAACTTCACTTCGCACTCTTCCTTAAAATACCAGCCATTTGCCACAATACCATGTTCATCAGGTAGTTTTCCTGTTAAATAAGTGGATTGAACTGCACAAGTTACTGCTGGAAGCATGGGTTTTATTTTAGAGACCTTCTTGTCCCTCATCCATCTAGTAATAAACAAGCTCTCATCGTTAAGTAAGGAAGATGATAATCCTACAATATCTATAACAACAGTCTGCTTCATATTTTAAATTGTGCTTTTTAGTATAGTTGCTTCTGTACCCATTCCAATTCTCTAACTATAGAACTAGTGATATCAGTCTGTAAATGCTCTGGTAAAACTGTCCAGGTATATGTTTCAACTTCAAGATGATTGCTAAACTTATTTTCACCCCATAGATTTAATGTATCTATAATGTCTTCTTGAGTTGCGTCTAAAACTTCAAAATTGGACACAAAAACAGGAACATGAAAATGAGTTCTGATCTCTTCGAAATCAGGATCGTTCATGGCTTTAATTCCGGCGTTCAGATCTGAAAAATGTTTCAAATTACCACTTTGAGTTCTTATAACGGCCTGATGTAAGTAAGTAGGTTCATCAAATTTTTGTAAACTTTGTTGTTGTTTAAGAAGTTGCGTATTATTGGATTTTAAGCATTTTAAAGCGGCACTTATTTGAATTTTTCCAATTTTTATACCTTCTTTTTGGAGCTGTGTTACTACCTCTTTAGGATGTTCATAGGCAAGAGCAAAATGACACACATCATAGCAAATTTGTATGTGTTCTAAAATATGTAATTTGGCTTCCTCTGTAGTGCACTTCAATTTTTTTTTAAGTTCAATGATCCCGTTTTTTAACAGATAATCTTTATAAAAATTTATAACTTCTCCTGTGTTTTCTAGGAGTCCATCAGGTTCAGGTTCAAGGTCGAGATGTATTAATTTACCAGTTTTATTTTTGATTTCTACTAACTGGACAACAAGGTTTATTAAAGATTTAGTAGATTTGGTTTTTACCCTATCCATCTCATTATCGCTATTAAACCATAATTTATAGGAGAGGGGGGAGGTTGAAATTCCTCCTTCAATACCCTCAGGGAGTATAAAGCTCAGTATTTTTATTAGGTCAGATGTATAGTTTACTCGCTCTTTTGTTGTCCAGTCCGGTGTATGCACTTTGTCCTTAATTACAACATTATGAAAATCGCCAAAAGGAAAGCCATTCATTGTAAAAACATACAAATTATTTGATCTAAGCCAGTTTTTAAAAGTTGAAAGTTTTTTTCCCTCTAGTAATTGAGACGCACTTTTTTGAGACAAACGTAAACCTATTCCAAAGGGCTTGTCGTAAACTAATTTATTCTTTACATCCAAAGAATATTTTTTTAGACTTTCAAAAACTTCTTCCCATGTTTCACCGGGATGTATATTTGTACAATAAGTCAAGTGTGATTTTTCTCCTATTAACATTATAATGTTATTTTTTGAGTACTATACTGTCTAATATAATCTATCGATTTCAGTACCAATTCTTGATTCATTTCATGAACTTCAAAACCTATACCTATTGATTTGAGAAGCATAATGGTCAACTGACCCCCGAGGTGTTCCCTAAATTCCTCTAAACCATTAATAACTTGCTCATTCATTTGCTCATAAGAAATGGTAAATCCTAAATTCAGGATACAATCTAAAATGCGCTGAATTTCACTTTCATTAAGATGTCCATTTAAGAATGAATAAGTACTGTCAAGTGCAATTCCGGCAGATACGGCCTCACCATGTAAGATTTTATACTCTGATACTTGTTCTAATTTATGAGCCGCCCAATGTCCAAAATCTAAAGGTCTGGAGGACCCTTGTTCAAATGGGTCACCTGAAGTTCGGGTGTGCTGCATGTGTAATTCTGCACAGCGGTATATAAGTTCTGTCATGCACGCTATATCTCTGTTGACAAGAGCTTCTGTATGATCTTCGATCCAACTAAAAAAATCCAGATCTTTGATCAAGGCAACTTTAATAGCTTCAGAAATTCCTGATCGCCAATTGCGATCGTCAAGTGTATCAAGAAATGTTTCATCATTTATGACAGCATATGGAATTGCAAAACTTCCTAAAAAATTTTTCTTTCCAAAATAGTTTATTCCATTTTTAACACCTACTCCAGAATCATTTTGTGACAGTACCGTTGTAGGAACCCTGATTAATCGAACTCCTCGGTGTGCTATGGATGCTGCAAACCCAACTGCATCTATAACTGCTCCTCCACCAATTACAATGACATATGAATGACGATCAATGCCAAATTGGTTTATATTTCTAAGCAGAAATTTAATATGGTTTTCATTATTTTTTGCTTGCTCTCCTCCTGAAATTTCTAAAATATCTCCACAGATTTGTAGGCTTGATTTATGGACTGCAAAATAACTTTTAATAACTGTTTTCAATTTTGGATGAGACTCCGTTACTCCTTTATCTATTACGATTATTGCTTTGCCTTTTTCTAATTGATTCTGTGATAGTAAATTTACTAATATGTTATTTTGAACATCAAAGAGTCTCTGAGTAAAAATTAGGTCGAAATTAAAATTTACCTGAAACTGTTGTCTAATTTTTTTTGTACTACTCATTTATCTTTATTTTTCCTTGCAATTTTGAACACTAGGTTACTGGAAATTTTTTTGATAAATATAATGATAAAGGCAATAAGCACATAACCAATAGCGCCATAATTATAGAGCTAAATCCAGCTACATAACTAGCATTAAGTGGAATTAAAGAAAGCACTCCCATTTTTACTGCTTTTTGGATCAATAAAGGTTTGTTATTGTATATCGCTTTTATTTTTGCCACAGCATTAATGGCGTACCAAAAGAGTAAGAAAATGGCCGTGTTTTTAAGATTCAAATTAAAATAATACGCCATCAAAAAAAATGCAATAGCGATAGAAAGATCTAGTAGCATTGCTGTAACAATGGCTAGTTTGTTTTTTCCTTTGGTTTCTTTTTGAGCCGTTAGAGTTATTGCAGCTACGAATATCACAGGAATAAGGCCTATTGTATAATATTCAGGTTGTAAAGAGGCACTTATACTCATGCCTAAAATGAGATTACTACCCCTGCAAAGTCCCATATTGATTGGTCCTAGCAATTTATAATGTTTAGAATATTTATCATATAACAGAGATAATAATGCAATTGTTGCAGCGATTAAGCCACTAAGTTCTGAAACGAGTGTTGCTGAAAATATTCCAATTATAAAAAAAGAAATTCCGAGTATTTTGGCTTCTTTCAAACTAATTCGCCCACTGGGAATAACCCTTTCCGGTCTATTTAACTTGTCGTGTTCCAGGTCAAAAATATCGTTAAAAATGATTCCTCCTCCATACAACCCCATTGTTGCTATAATTAACAATAAAATTTGAATTACCAAATGTTGGTTCAACATTTCAGGAATAAGAAAACCTGCAATAGCTATGCCGGCAAGAATATCAGAAATAGCCGTAACTATATTTGCAGGACGGATCAGTTGAATAGCTGGAAACCATTTCATGGTCAGGTTCTATATTTCGTTCTTAAAATTTTTTTGTTCTGGACTCTGACCCCGGAGAATAGTATTTCCTTCATGCAAATCGGCCTGATTAACAATAATATCCTGATTCCAGTCACTTTCATTAAATTGCCCACTTTGACCATATACGGATAGTGCATTTTGGTAACAGGTTAGATGTATATCTTCCTTTGAAACCCCTTCCTTTAGCATAAGCGCTGCAGTTTTTGGAACAGATAAGGGATCACTTACTCCCCAGTCAGCAGAACTATCGACAATAATTCTTTCAGAACCATATTTTTTTACAATAGCAACCATTCGTTCTTTACTCATTTTGGTTTTTGGGTAGATGGTAAATCCGGTCCAATATCCTCTATCTAAAACAGCTTTGACAGTTTCTTCATTGTTATGATCTATAACAACCATATGAGGAGGAATTCCATGTTCTTCGATGACATCCATACTTCGATTTGTGCCATTTTTTTTATCTCGGTGTGGTGTGTGAATCATAACAGGCAGATCAAAATCTTTGGCCAATTCTAATTGGAGTCTAAAATATTTATCTTCAGTATCGGATTGATCATCATATCCAATTTCTCCAACGGCTACAACTCCCTCTTTGGCTAAAAATTGAGGTAGTATTTCCATTACCTCTTCTGCAATTCGCTCGTTGTTAGCTTCTTTCGAATTTAGTCCAATTGTGCAATAATGCTTTATGCCAAATTGAGATGCTCTAAATCTTTCCCATCCCACCAGCGAACTAAAATAATCTTTAAAAGAACCTACATTGGTGCGCGCTTGTCCTAACCAAAAGGCGGGTTCAATTATAGCAACAATTCCCGCTGCTCTCATAGCTTCATAATCGTTTGTAGTCCTGGAGACCATATGTATATGAGGATCTATATAGTACATAGTTTTATTTTTATTAGATTAGTTTACCAATTGTATCCCAAAAATCGTCATTTTTAGCTTTATTATTACCAGTAAGCAGATGATCAATAACTTGTTCTTCAACACCTTCAAAATCTCTTCCTAACAACAACACTTTTATATCCTGTCGGAGGAACCCTTCTATCATCCTCCAGATTTCAGGAGATACAGATCTGTTTGCCGACCAGCGTTCTTTTACATAATCCTGAAGCATATCTGCCAATTTCTTATTTTTTCCGTCATCAATATCTTGAATAGTATATAACGGATGTTCTAAGAATAATGCTTTTAAAACGAGTTGATTCCATGCCCACTCTTTAAGATGTCTTTTTGCAAATGGATTACCTGAAGAAAAAGAATCAAATACATTCACCATATTAGTTCTAATACCTTCTTCTACCATATTGGTGAATTCTTCCGCATTTTCTAATAGGTATAATCCTTTGAAAAAAGCAATTAATTCTTCCATTTCGGCAGCTTCAAAAAAAGATTCAAGTATTCTTTTATTTTTCGAAACATCCAATGAGATCATTAAAATTACCCTAGCCATGTGTTGTTTGGTCCAGTAGCTTTTACTAAATCCGGGATATATCTGTTCCATTTCAACTATCTCCTTCAATTCCCATTTTGGAACTTCCTTCGTAATGAAGCGCGAAGCCAGACTAAAAAATAAAGCAAATTTATCAATGGTTTCAGGCTTGGATAAAATGCTTGTTTTTTGTTCAAGCCATTTTCGTTCATTACTAGATAATTTATCCTGTACAAGATTTATAAATTGTTCTTGTTTTTGTATTGTACTCATTATTTCTATGAAATTTATAAATCTCTAAGGTCCTGATAAAACGATACATTAATCGGTTTTTGTCAACTGAAATAACAACGCTGCCGCAGCCATGGTCAGCCCTAAAAATTCTCTACTTCCTTCGAGATATGGTTTTTCGTAAACCATTTTACCAAAAAGTTCTTTTTTATCCTCAATTTGTAAATAATCTATGAAATAGGAAAAATGAAAACCTGCGTACACTAATAAAATCGAGGAAAGTAAATAAATTAATGATTTCGGAATTTTTCTGAAAATTGAAACTAAAGAGACTAATGCCACAATTCCATATAAGCTTACCCAATGAATGGGGTCTGGGTCATTTAATTGGACAATAGCGAACATTGTAAAGATTATAAAAAGCAGGCTATTTATAACAATTCTAATTCTCGTTGGTTTTATCCTTTTCAATTTTTTTAAATCTAATTTAACACGATTGTTAAAACCGGTTTTGGTTTTATAATTAAGTTTTAATTCTAAAATTAAATGAGTGTAATATTACCAATTTATTTTCATTTATCGACCGATCATTTCATAATTAATTCAGGGACAAAGATTGTTTTCGCACATCAAAAAACCGTTTCAAAAATTAAATTTTGAAACGGTTTTTAAATATTTGTATGTCAAGTACCCTGACATATATTCAAATCATATGACTATAATTCAAAGGCTTACATCATCCCTGGCATTCCACCACCCATTGGAGGCATTCCGCCACCTGCAGGAGCATCTTCTTTAATGTCTACTAGAGCACATTCAGTAGTTAAGATCATACCTGCCACAGAAGCGGCATTTTCTAGTGCTACCCTTACAACTTTTGTTGGATCAATTATTCCAGCTTTGAACATGTTTACATACTCATCTGTTCTTGCATTGAAGCCAAAATCTTTTTTTCCTTCCAAAACTTTGGATACAACCACAGAACCTTCGTTCCCAGCATTTTCCACTATCTGACGCAATGGTTCTTCAATCGCTCTGGCAATAATTTTAACACCAGTTTCTTCGTCTTGGTTGTCAGTGGCTATTTTGGTCAATTTAGCAATCGATCTTACTAAAGCAACTCCACCACCAGGGATTATACCTTCTTCTACTGCCGCTCTGGTTGCGTGTAAAGCATCTTCAACTCTATCCTTTTTCTCTTTCATTTCGATCTCACTTGCTGCACCTATATAAAGTACTGCAACTCCACCAGCTAATTTAGCCAAACGTTCTTGTAATTTTTCTTTATCGTAATCAGATGTTGTAGTCTCTATTTGAGATTTAATCTGACTAACTCTACCTTTTATATTATCAGCTTCTCCTGCACCATTTACAACAATTGTATTGTCCTTATCAATAGATACCCTTTCTGCAGTTCCTAACATTTCCATAGTAGCATTTTCAAGGGTAAACCCTCTTTCTTCTGCTACAACAGTTCCGCCAGTTAAAATAGCGATATCTTCCAACATTGCTTTTCTTCTATCACCAAATCCAGGTGCTTTAACTGCAGCTATTTTTAATGACCCTCTCAATTTATTCACCACCAAAGTTGCCAACGCCTCACCGTCAATATCTTCTGCAATAATTAACAATGGTTTTCCTGTTTGTGCCACAGGCTCAAGAACAGGTAGTAAATCTTTCATCGTAGATATTTTTTTATCATACAATAAAATATAAGGAGTTTCTAATTCTGTTGTCATTTTCTCAGAATCTGTAACAAAATAAGGAGATAAATACCCTCTGTCAAATTGCATTCCTTCAACAATATCAACATAAGTATCTGTACCTTTTGCTTCCTCTACAGTTATAACACCTTCTTTTCCAACTTTATCAAAAGCTTCAGAAATTAAATCGCCAATTGTATCGTCGTTATTAGCAGAAATAGAAGCAACTTGTTTGATCTTGTCAAGTTTACTTCCAACCACTTGTGATTGTGCCTGTATTTCTGAAATCACCGTTTCAACAGCTTTATCTATACCATGTTTAAGGTCAAGAGGATTTGCCCCTGCCGCAACATTTTTTAATCCTTCTTTTACAATTGCTTGTGCAAGAACAGTTGCTGTTGTTGTACCATCACCAGCAAGATCATTAGTTTTAGATGCAACTTCTTTTACCATCTGAGCACCCATGTTCTCTAAGGCATCTTCAAGTTCAATTTCTTTTGCAACTGTTACACCATCTTTCGTAATTTGTGGTCCACCAAATGGTTTTCCTATCACAACGTTTCTGCCCTTAGGGCCTAAAGTTACTTTAACTGCATTCGCTAAAGCATCAACACCACGTTTTAATCCATCACGTGATTCTATATCAAAAATTATATCTTTTGCCATTTTTTTATATTTTAGATTTGTTAGTAGATTTAAAGAATTGCGAAAATATCACTTTCTCTCATGATCAGATAGTCATTACCATCTAATTTTAATTCGGTACCAGCATATTTGCCGTACAAAACGGTGTCACCAACCTTTACGGTCATTGGTTCTTCTTTAGTACCATTTCCAACAGCTACAACTTTACCTTGCTGAGGTTTTTCTTTAGCTGAATCAGGAATATACAAACCGGATGCAGTTTTTGTTTCTGCCTCCAAAGCTTCAATAACAACTCTATCTGAAAGGGGTTTTATACTTAATTTAGTCATTCTAAAAATATTTTAAGTTATTTAATAATTCGATTAGGTGTACTCAATAATGTTGCCATTATAAAAAAACTGACAAATGACAAAAAAAATGCCAACGTGTCATTTACGTTGGCATCTTTATATAGTTTACAAATAAATTAATTTGTTGAATCGTTCTCAATTGACGTATCTAAAGTTGCAGGAGCCTCCACAGTTTCTCTTTCATTTACTATAGACTCCGTAGCCGATTTTAAATCAACCGAATTTTCTCTAGGTATTGAGAAATTAGATAATAAAATTAGTGCAAATAACACTATTGCTAATGTCCAAGTGCTTCTGTCTAAAAAGTTGGTGGTACTTTGAACTCCACCCAAACTTTGTGTTCCGCCTCCGCCAAAGGACGAGGACAATCCACCACCTTTAGGGTTTTGAACCATTACCACTAATATTAGTAATAATGATACGATTAAAATTAGTATTAAAAATAAAAAGTACGACATAATCTAGCTTATTTTTCTTGTAATTGTTTTATTGCTTCAATTTGGTTTGCAAAGAAACTATTTTTTTCCGGATATTTCAAACTTAAAACGGTAAAAGCTGTTATTGCCTTATCATACTTTTTTTGCTCTAAATAAACATGTGCCAATGTTTCTGTCATTAGATGATCATTGTCTGTACTATTCTCAAATTCCTGATTACTAAAAGTAAAAGATTTGTCAGGTTTTATTTTAGGATTTGAAGCTATAAATTTTTCTATGATTTCAAAATTGGACTTAGAAGAAACAGATTGTTCCTCAAGGTTAATCAGGTCTTCTACCTTATTTAGTTCTTCATCATCATCTCTTAGTATTGGGTTTATTGATGATATTTGGAGCCACTCATTAAAAGAGTGGTTCTCCGAAGTATCAAATTTTAACGGTCTTCCAATTGGTAGAGTACTAGTAGATCCCGAAAGATCCTCCATCTTAACAGACTTCCTCTCTATTTGTCCTTCTTTAATTTCTAAAAAGCTAATTTCATCAGCTGAAGAGACTTTGCTTAAAGATAATGCCTCTGTTTGCAACCTGCTATTAAAGTCACTCGAAGTAATATAATCAAACATTACAGATCTGTCCATAGTATATGTAGCAGTAATTTTTAACTCATTATTGTATTTAAAGCTATTTTGGTTTTTTAGGCCATTGAGATATAAAAAGTGAGCCGCCTGAAAATATGGAAAATCATCTAAAATATTTTCCAGATCAGATGTCTGCTGCTCCGTAATATTTTCCGGATGACTTAAAAAGTTCCCAAATTCAATTATGTTCATGTTTACGTCTTCTAATTTACCATTTAGCTACGGCCGCGTTAAAAATATCTTGAGTTATTCTTTCAAAAATTTCTTCATAGGCAGTATCTAAAACTCCTCCTATTAACTGTACATTGGCGTCATAATCGCTGTAAAATGAAAAAGTTTGTTCAAAATTATCTTCTTCCTGTAACCTATTAAAAAAGCGAACTCTAACACCTACTGTAAGTCTACTTTGCGCAGCTGTTTGTTCTGCAGTAGCTGCGATGGGTACAATTCTATATTCTGTTATTTCTCCCTCAAAATGCAAATCGCCACCTGCATTGGTTAAATTTAAATTAGTTTGTCTTAAAAAAAGATCCTGTAACGCAAGTGTAAACTTTTGGCTTAACGATGGTTCTACTAAACGTGCATTGTTTGGGAAAAAATCAATTTGTATGGTTTCGGCGTCGCCCGTACTGCCCCCAGTAAAAGAATATACTCCACATCCTTGTATTATGAATATTGAAAATATTAATATAAGACATTTTAATTTTTTCATTTGTCCTTATTTCTTGTTTTTTTGTTTTCACATACACCTGTCCACACCCAGCTGTTAGAAAAATTTTGACACGTTCGTTTCATTTCTGCAAATTAATATAATTATTTGTAAAGAAACAATCTTCGGCTATTACAAATCGTATTGTTTGATTTTCCGATACAGGGTTCGTTCTGAAATACCCAACTCTTTTGCCGCCAGTTTTCTTTTACCTTTGTTTCTTTCAAGTGATTTTTTGATCATTTCAAACTCTTTTTCCTGTAAAGAGATAGTTTCTTCTACTGTTTCGGCATCATCAAAATTATCTAAGTTTGAATCCCTTTGAAATATTTCGGTTTTGGGTTTAGGAATGATTTCTAAAGTGTTGTCATTATTTTCCTTGTTATTTTCTTTACCATAAATTTTTTCAATCAATACTTGTGTTTTTTGTTCTTTTTCACCAGATTCTTCCCCTTCTATTAACTCTTGAGTTAATTTCTTTAGATCGGTAATATCATTACGCATGTCAAACAAAATTTTATACAGTATCTCACGCTCATTAGCAAATTCAGAATTTGATATCTTCTCAGAAACTATAGCAGGTAAATTTTTGCTATGGTCTGGAAGATAAGATTTTAAAAGGCCATCGCCAATAGTTCTATTTTTTTCTATTACAGATATTTGTTCGGTTAAATTTCTTAACTGTCTAATATTGCCAGGCCACGAATAACCAAGTAATGTGTTAACTGCAGCATCGTCTAATCGAATTGTTGGCATTTTATATTTTTGAGCGAAATCCGAAGCAAATTTTCTAAATAATAAATGTATATCACCATCTCTGTTTCGAAGAGGAGGTAAATGTATTTCCACCGTACTCAATCTATAATACAGATCTTCCCTGAATTTTTCTTTTTGGATAGCATCTACCATTTTCATGTTAGTAGCCGCAACAATACGTACATCGGTTTTTTGTACTTTAGAAGAACCAACCTTTAAAAATTCACCATTTTCTAAAACACGTAGCAACCTGACTTGTGTGGTTAGTGGGAGTTCGCCAATTTCATCAAGAAAAATAGTACCTCCGTCTGCCACCTCAAAATACCCGCTACGATTTTGAATTGCTCCGGTAAAGGATCCTTTTTCATGTCCAAATAGCTCACTGTCAATAGTGCCTTCAGGTATCGCTCCACAATTAACTGCAATATACTTGGCATGTTTCCGATGAGACAAACTATGTATAATTTTTGGAACAACCTCTTTACCAACACCACTCTCACCAGTAACCAGAACAGAAATATCAGTAGGTGCAACTCTAATGGCTTTTTCAAGCGCTAAATTTAATTGAGTATTATTCCCAATAATTCCGAATCGTTGTTTTATTGCTTGTAATGAATCCAAATCGAATTATTTAATATTATTAAACTTTTGTGCCCAGTAGAGTTGCTGAAGTGCAATCTTCAATTCTAATAGAAACAATATCACCTACCTCTTCATCATCTTTAGAAAATACCGCAACAGCATTTTGTGAATTTCTTCCCATCCAATGTGCGTCCGATTTTTTTGAATTCCCCTCTATTAGAACCTCTACAGTTTCTCCAACAAACTGCTTCATACGAAACAATCCATGCTTTTGTTGCAAGTTGATTATTTCCGATAATCTTCTCTTTTTTATCTCTAAAGGAATGTCATCTTCCATTTTTTTTGCGGCTAAAGTTCCTGGTCTTTCTGAATAGGCAAACATAAAACCAAAATCATACTTTACATATTCCATAAGAGATAAAGTTTCTAGGTGATCTTCCTCAGTTTCCCCACAAAACCCTGTTATCATATCTTGCGAAATTGCGCATTCAGGAATAATTTTTCGGATCTTATCTATTAGATCTATATATTCTTCTCTGGTATGCTGACGATTCATTTTATTCAGTATTCTTGTACTACCTGATTGTACTGGAAGATGAATGTATTTACAAATATTATCATATTTGGCCATCGTATGTAAAACATCAATGCTCATATCTTGAGGATTGGAAGTTGAAAATCGAATACGAATATCAGGCAAGGATAAAGCAACCATCTCCAATAAATTAGAAAAATTTAATGCAGTGGTTTGCGCTATTTCTGATGCTTTATTCAAATCTTTTTTTAGTCCCCCACCGTACCATAAATAGGAATCAACGTTTTGACCTAAAAGAGTAATTTCTTTATAGCCTTTATCCCAAAGATCTTGTGCTTCTCTAATGATACTTTGAGGGTCTCTGCTACGCTCCCTTCCTCTAGTGAAAGGAACAACACAAAATGTACACATATTGTCACATCCTCTGGTAATTGAAATAAATGCAGAAACACCATTGGAATTTAACCTAACTGGGGATACGTCGCCATAAGTTTCTTCCTTAGATAAGATTACATTAATGGCCTCTCTTCCGTCTTCAACTTCCGCGATTAGTTCCGGTAACGATCTGTAGGCATCTGGCCCAACAACCAGATCTACCATTTTCTCCTCTTCTAAAAATTTTGTTTTTAATCGTTCAGCCATACAACCCATCACTCCAATTTTCATGTTGGGATTTATCCTTCTGACCCGGTTATATTTTTGTAACCTTTTTCGAATAGTTTGTTCTGCCTTCTCGCGAATAGAACAGGTGTTGACCAAAACTAGATCTGCATCTTCTAAAAGATTTGTGGTATTATATCCTTCACTAGATAATATAGACGCTACTATTTCACTATCATTTAAATTCATTTGGCAGCCATAACTTTCTATAAATAGTTTTTTGTTATTACCATTTATTTTATCAGTTACCAAAGCCTGTCCTTGTTTCTTTTCTTCTATTATATTCTCACTCGCCATAAATAATATTTGGTTTGCAAAGATACAATCTAAAATCATTTTTATGACATTTTGACATAAAAATATACCTTATTACTGATCCCTGATAAATGTTTATTATGGCAAATATTGAGTGTAAAAATTTGATATTAAAAAATTCTACATACTTTTGCAAAATCTAAAATGATAAAATTACAAATATTATAAAGCCATAATTTGTAGTAGTTTTCAAATTAAAATATAGAATATGTCAAAGAATTTAGTGATAGTTGAGTCCCCTGCAAAGGCTAAAACCATTGAGAAGTTTTTAGGAAAAGATTTTGTTGTGGAGTCAAGTTTTGGTCATATTGCTGACTTGCCTTCGAAGGAGTTGGGTGTAAATGTAGAGGGTGATTTTAAACCAAATTACAGTGTGTCACCTGATAAAAAGGCAATAGTAAAAAAACTAAAATCTTTAGCAAAAAAGGCGGATACAGTTTGGTTAGCAAGTGATGAGGATCGAGAAGGAGAAGCGATAGCGTGGCATTTGTACGAACAATTAAAATTAAATGAGAATAATACAAAACGAATTGTTTTTCATGAAATTACGAAAAAAGCAATCTTAAATGCTGTTAAAAACCCGAGAAGCATTAATTATAATTTAGTAAATGCCCAACAAGCTAGAAGAGTATTAGATCGATTGGTTGGATATGAATTATCACCAGTCTTATGGCGTAAAGTAAAAGGAGGATTGTCTGCGGGAAGGGTGCAATCTGTAGCCGTGCGATTAATTGTAGAAAGGGAGAGAGAGATTGAGAACTTTAATCCAAAAGGGTCCTATAGAGTTGTAGCAGAGTTTATTAGTTCTAATGGTAAGACATTCAAAGCCAAATTACCAAAGAACCTTGAAACAAAGGAAGAAGCTGAATCTTTTTTGAATTCATGTATTTCTGCTGAATTTAAAGTGGATGATTTGATTACCAAACCGGCTAAAAAATCTCCTGCTGCACCATTTACTACGTCTACTTTGCAACAAGAAGCATCACGTAAATTATCATTTCCCGTTGCCAAAACCATGGTTGTGGCACAAAGACTATATGAAGCAGGTTTAATTACCTACATGAGAACTGATAGTGTTAATTTATCGGATGATGCAATGGCAGCAGCCCAAGAAGAAGTGACATCATTATATGGTGAGAACTTTAGTCTTCCTAGAAAATTTGTCAACAAGGCAAAAGGAGCCCAAGAGGCTCATGAAGCAATCCGACCTACAAATATGAGTACAAATTCGGTATCTGTGAACTACGATCAAGATAGGTTATACGATTTAATTTGGAAAAGAACACTAGCATCTCAAATGAGTGATGCACAGTTGGAAAGAACTAATGTAAAGATAAAAAATGATAATAACAGTAAACTCTTTACTGCGAACGGAGAAGTAATAAAATTTGAAGGTTTTTTAAAGGTTTATTTAGAAGGTACAGATTTAGAGGATGATGAACAGGAGGGAATACTGCCGAAATTAGTTGTAAATGAAATTTTGCATAATAGTTTTATTTCGGCCACTGAGCGTTATACCAAAGCACCATATAGATATACCGAGGCATCCTTGGTAAAGCAACTGGAAGAATTAGGTATTGGAAGACCATCTACTTATGCACCGACAATATCAACAATTCAGAGAAGAGAGTATGTTGAGAAGGGAGCAATTGAAGGTAAAGACAGGGATTATACACAGTTAAAACTTAATGATAAAAAAGTTACTTCTCAGAAGTTAACAGAAAAAGTTGGAGCGGATAAAGGGAAATTAGTTCCTACGGATATTGGTAAAATTGTAAATGATTTTCTCGTTGCAAATTTTTCTAACATTTTAGATTTCAGTTTTACGGCAAATGTTGAAAAAGAATTTGATGATATAGCTGATGGTAGAGGAAATTGGACGGAAATGATAAAAACGTTTTATACTGATTTTCATCCTAAGGTTGAAGATGTCGCTAATAATGCAGAACGAGCAAAAGGAGAGCGCTTGTTGGGAATTGATCCTGAATCAGGAAAGAATGTCTATGCCAGATTAGGTAGGTTTGGAGCCATGGTACAGATCGGTGAAGCGACTGATGAAGAAAAACCTAAGTTTGCAAGTTTGCAGGGTGAACAAACTTTGGGAAATATTAGTTTTGAAGAAGCTTTGGATCTTTTTCAGTTACCAAAAACTTTAGGAGAATACGAAAATTTTGAAGTTGTAGTTGCAAATGGTAGATTTGGACCTTATGTTAGATTTGATAAAATGTTTGTTTCCCTACCAAAAGGAGGAAACCCTATGACTGTTTCTTTAGATTCTGCCATTGAGTTAATTGAAGCTAAGAGAAAAGCAGATGCTCCAATTGCGGAGTATGAAAACTTACCCGTGCAAAAAGGTGTTGGTAGATTTGGACCTTTTATCAAATGGAATGGTGTATTTATTAATGTGAATAAGAAATATGATTTTGATAACTTGAGTCAGGATGATATTGAGGAGTTGATCGAAACCAAAAAACAAAAAGAAATAGATAAGGTTGTTCATAATTGGGAAAAAGAAGGAATTAGGGTTGAAAAGGCCAGGTGGGGACGACACAATATAATAAAGGGTAAAATTAAAATTGAAATTCCAAAATCTGTGGATGCACCATCTTTGTCTCTGGAAGATGTTCAGGATATTCTTTCCAAAAATGCACCTAAAAAGAAGAAGAGAAAAACATCATAAAAAAATAAAATGTGATTTTGAAGTGTTATCTTGCACCTTAAAATAAAAGGGATTACTTATTTATGGCTTTGGAGCTTCTATTACCGGTTGAAGACCTCGCGTTCGCACATACAGCATTACTTACAGATTTATCTTTTGGAAAAAGTATATCTATACATACAAAACAAAAGGGGATACCTGAGATTAAGAATGCTCAAATTGCTATTTTAGGAATATTAGAAGGAAGAAATGCGGTTGACAATGTCGGTACAGGGAAAAATTTAGCAATTATTCGTAAGTACTTATACCAAATGTTTCCGGGAAACTGGCATACCAATATAGTGGATCTTGGAAATGTACCACAAGGAAATGAAGTAATTGACACCTATTTTATAGCAAAGGAAATAATTGCAGAGTTAATAAAAAATAACATAACCCCAATAGTCATTGGAGGAAGCCAGGATCTAACAATAGCAAATTATAGGGCTTATGACAGTCTCGAACAAACGGTAAATCTGGCCGTTGTAGATAATAAGTTTGATATAGGCGAATTTGAAGAGAATATAACTTCACAAAATTATTTGTATAAGATCGTTATGGAGCAACCTAATAATCTATTTAATTATAGTAATATAGGATTTCAAACTTTCTTTAATTCTCAAGAAGAAATTAATTTGGTAGAAAAGCTACACTTTGATTCTTATAGATTAGGAGAGGTGATCAATGATATAACGATAGTAGAACCAATTTTTAGAGATGCAGATATTGTAAGTATCGATATAGGCGCGGTTAGGAAAAGCGATGCTCCTGGAAATAATAATGCCGTACCTAACGGATTTTATGGGGATCAAATATGTGCAATTTCGAGGTATGCCGGTATTAGTCGAAAGGTTTCATCATTTGGCATTTATGAGTATAACGGAAAGTTGGATGAAAGAGAGCAAACAGCGCATTTAATTGCGCAGATGATTTGGTATTTTATTGAAGGTTATAATTTTAGAATAGATGAATACCCGTTTGAATCTAAAAATGGGTATAAAAAATATATAGTATTAATTGAAAATGATACTATTAACTTTTATAAGAGTGATAAAAGTGAAAGATGGTGGATGGAGATTAGTTACTTCCATAATAAAACAAAAAAATCTACGTTAATACCTTGTACCTATCAGGATTATTTAACATCAAATAATCAGATATATCCTGAAAGATGGCTAAAAACATTTAGAAAATTAAATTAATATACACTAAAGCAGTTTTTTTAGCGTTCTTAGGAAACCGAGATTAGTGCTCTTGCGTTGTTATTTCAGTATTTGAAAGCAGATAAAATAGAGAATAATCAATAATTAATAATATATAATATACAATTTACCGTGTTTTGTTTGAAAAAGTAAAAATTATGAAAAAGTTAACCCTAATAATATTAGTTGTTTTCGTAGCGTTTTTAACCAGCTGTAAATCTGGTGGAGATAAAGGACAATTAACAGGAGTAAAATCTAAGAAAAAATTCTTTCCTGAAAAACCATATGGTATGGTTTTAATACCTGGTGGTGCATTTACTATGGGTAAAGGTGATGAAGATGTAGCCGGTTCTTTTGCCGCGCCTTCGAGAACAGTAACTGTTAGGCCATATTATATGGATGAAACTGAAATTACTAATAGTGAGTACAGGGAGTTTGTTTTTAGAGTGAGAGATTCGATTTTGAGAACAAAGTTGGCTATACTTGCTGAAGAAGCCAGTATAGGAGGTGGTGAGCCTGTCGAACAAGATAAAGGAGATCTTAGCGGTATTATGAAATATAAGTTCAAAGAACAAGATAGTACAGATAATGCTTATTATAAATATATGATGGATAACTACGGTTCTTTAGGTGATATAAATTCACCAACTGAAGGTCGTTATTTGAACTGGGATGTTGAATTGGTATGGAATACAGGGGAATTCCCTGATGAGTATTATGCGGAGGCAATGGATAGTATGTACTTACCTGTAGATGAATCATTACAATTAAAAAGAAAGATAGATACCCGTAAATTGAAATATACTTATTTGTATTTTGATAATGCAAATGCAGCTAAGAAAAAAGGCAGTACTAAAGATTTTTTAAACAAAACAGTTGTTCAAGTATATCCTGATACAGCAGTTTGGGTGAAGGATTTTAATTATTCTTATAATGATCCTATGCACCAAGATTATTTCTGGCACAGAGCTTATGATGAATATCCTGTGGTAGGTGTAACCTGGAATCAGGCAAAGGCATTTTGTAATTTCCGTACTGAAAAACGAAACGGCTATTTGGCTGGAAAAAAGAATAGCGCTGGTAAAGAACCAAGTTTTAGATTGCCAACAGAGGCAGAATGGGAATACGCAGCTCGTGGAGGCTTAGAATATGCCAAATATCCATGGGGGGGGCCATATACAACTACAGATAGAGGTTGTTTCTTGGCAAATTTCAAACCAGAAAGAGGGAACTATGCAGTAGATGGAGCACTTTATACCCTGGAAGCTCGATCGTATAATGCAAACGATTATGGATTGTATAATATGGCAGGGAACGTATCCGAATGGACTGATACAGCATATAACACATCATCTTATTATTTAGGATCTACAATCAATCCTAATGTAGTTGACGGAGCAAATCAACGCAAAGTTATCAGAGGTGGATCTTGGAAAGATGTTGCATACTTCTTGGAAGTAGGAACACGTGATTACGAATACGGTGACTCTGCAAGAAGTTATATAGGATTCAGAACCGTTCAAGATTACATGGGAACAAAAATGAAATAAGTAATATTATAAAAAAAGTTAATAGTAAAATTTAATAATAAAAACCAAAAAAATCATGGCACAATCACTTAAAAAGAAAAAGTTAATGAACATGGCCTACGGCCTTGGAGCATCAGTAGTATTAATTGGAGCATTATTCAAAATCTTACACTTTAGTATAGGTCCCCTTTCAGGTGGAGTGATGTTAACAATTGGATTAGTAACGGAAGCATTTATATTTTTCCTATCAGCATTTGAAGATGTAGATGAAGATTTGGATTGGGCAAAAGTTTATCCTGAATTATCTGGAGGAGAAGCAAATGGATCTTCTGATCCAGAAGGATTATTATCACAAAAATTAGATGATATGCTATTAGAAGCAAATCTTGATTCTGATAAAATGTCCAGATTGGCAGACAGCATTAAAAGTTTTGCAGGAGCTGCTGAAAATATTGCACCTGCTGCAGATTCAATAACTGCTACTACAAGATATAGTGAGCAATTATCCGTTGCTGCAAGTCAAATGGAATCATTAAACAGTTTGTACAGAGTACAAATGGATAGCGCTCAACGTCAGGCAGACCTGAACGAGGAATCAGTTGAAAATGCGGAACGCTTGAAAGAGCAGATGGAATCTTTAGCTACTAACTTATCTTCATTAAATGGAGTGTACGGAGGTATGTTATCTGCAATGTCATCTAATTCGTAATTAGTTAATTAACAAATACAATTATTAACCCTTAAAAACTAATTAGAATGGCAGGAGGTAAATTATCACCAAGACAAAAAATGATTAATTTAATGTACTTGGTATTCATTGCGATGTTAGCAATGAACATGTCTAAGCAAGTGTTGTCAGCATTTGGGTTCATGAATGAAAAACTGGATGCATCAAATAATGCAGCAGCTATGAAAATTGATGCAACCTATGTAAATTTGTCAACCAAGGCATCGGAACAACCTGATAAATTTGGAACAAAAAATAATCAGGCGGAAAAAATAAAATTAGCATCAGCTGATATGTATTCATACATTGAAAGTATGAAAGAAGAACTGACAAAAAACGTAGAAGATAAGAGTGACTATGAAACAATGGACGGTACGGATGTTGGAGATACATATTTCTTCAAAGGAGATAAAAATTCCGAAGCAGGTCAAGTATTCTTAGATCGAATAGGTTCTTTCAGATCAGTTTATACTAAAACTTTAAAGGACAAGCAATATACAAATATAATTGCTAATGTGGATACTAGATTTGATACTTCAGATATAGAGATAGAGAAGGTAGGATCCCAGCCATGGTTGAGAAATCGTTATGAAGGATTTCCTTTAATTACAACGATCACAAATCTGACTCAGATGCAAGCAGACATTAAAACATCTGAAACGGAAATGTTAAGTACCATGATCCAGGGTCAATTGGAGAGTGATGTGTCAATGACAAATTATCAACCAATATTAATACCTGAAAATTCAGCCACATTAGAAGGAACTAATTTTAAAGGGAAAATAGTATTAGGTAGATATGATGCTTCTCTAAAGCCATCAAAGGTAGTTGTTAACGGAAAAGAAATTACAACTTTTTCAGGTGGAGGAGCTATATTAGACTTTCCTGCAGGAAAAGTTGGTGAGAATCAAATAGTTGGTGAATTCATTTTTATGGAAAATGGAAAAGCAGTTACACTTGATATTAAAGCTGCTTATGCAGTTGTTGCTAAGCCTAATAGTGCTGTGATTTCTGCAGATAAGATGAATGTTGTTTATAGAGGTGTGCAAAACCCTATTACAATTTCAATGCCTGGAATTCCGGATAATGCTATTAAGGCAAATGCACCAGGTCTTAAAAAAGCTAAAGGCTTAGGTAGATATACTATGAGTCCTGGTAAAGGAAGAGATGTAAAAATTAATGTTACTGGGATATTGCCGGATGGTCAAAGTGTTACTTCAGGACAGACCTTCAGAATTAAGGATATTCCTGCACCGGTTGCCGCTGTTAGAGGTGAGTATGGTATGATTAAAATGCCTAAATCTACTTTGCAAAAAGCAACGATCAGTTCACTTTTACCAGATTTTGTTTTTGATTTAACGATCCAAACTTCAGGGTTTAGTGTAAAGGTTCCTGGTCAACCAACGGTAATTGTTAAAGGAAATAAATTTGACGCCGCAGCAATTAGAGTATTGAATAAAGCAAGAAGAGGCGACGTAGTAATAGTTTTTGATATAAAACAAAAACTACAAGGAAATTCGGGATATTACTTAAAAAATGCTAGTCCGGTTAACGTTGAAATAACAAACTAAACAATAAATTATTATGAAATTGAAAGGTTTATATATAGCACTTATCGCATTACTTTCCGTAGGATATGTAAATGCCCAAGCTAATTTGCTTAATGCTAAAATTCCGGAACAAGTAGGAATGAAAACACCAGAGCAATTAGCCGCAGATAATGACGAGCCATTGGAATATGGATATATAGATGATAGAGATATCCTTTGGTCGAAAGTAGTATGGGAGTATGTTGATATGAACGAGAAAATTAACATGCCTTATTATTATCCTGTTGATACGAGTAATATAAGCTCGGATAGAAGGTCTTTATATGATACCTTTTTGAGAGGAATTAGAAATGGCGATATAATCGATGTTTATGATGATTCATATTTTGAGGATAAATTAACAATGAAAGATATTCAATCTCGATTATCCAGAATAGATACATCTAATGCTGGTTTTGAAAGGTTAAATGCCGGAGAGGTAATTACGGATGAATTTATCGATAAGAGAGATATTACAGCCGGTGATATTGCTGGTTTTAGAATCAAGGGAGTTTGGTATTTTGATAAAAGACAAGGGGAATTAAAATATAGATTATTGGGAGTTGCTCCAATGTCTCCGGATGTTAATTTTATCGAAAGTTCAAGTAATGATGAATTGGTTGAATTATTTTGGGTATGGTATCCAGGTGCCAGGTATTCTACTCATTCAATGAAGGTTTTTAATCATAAAAATTCTGCTTATCCATTGTCTTTTGATCACTTACTAAATGCCAGAAGATTCAATGCTATTATTTATAGAGAAGAAAATATTTATGGTAACCGTGATGTAGCTGAATATATTAAAGGAAACTCACTTTTTCAGGTATTAGAATCTGATAAATTGAAAGAAGATATAAGAGATAGAGAACTTGATATGTGGAACTATTAAAAATTCCAGATTATAGAAAAAACTCCTACTGAAAAGTAGGAGTTTTTTTATGCCCTAACTTTAATAAAATATATCTTTGAATTTATGAATGTAGATTATATTATTGTTGGTTTAGGATTAGCAGGCACCGCTTTTGCTGAAGAATTGACAAAGCAAAATAAGTCGTTTGTAGTTTATGAGGACCAATCTCAAAACTCTTCCTTGGTGGCAATAGGCATGTATAACCCGGTTATTCTAAAACGTTTTACCCCCGTTTGGAATGCTCAGGAACAATTGAGAATTGCCCTTCCCTTTTATAAAAAATTAGAAAAAAAGTTACAAAACTCCTACCATCAAAAGGTCGATATCTATAGAGTTATTAAAAGTGTGGAAGAACAAAATAATTGGTTTCTAGCTAGCGATAAGATCCTGTTGAAAGATTTTATGAGTTCTACTATCATTAGGAACGATAATAAATATATTCATGCTCCTTTTGGATATGGAAGGTTAGAAAAAACAGGTAGAATAACTATAAATTCTTTAATTCGTGATTATAAAGTATTGCTGTTAAAAAAGAAATTCTTAAGGGAAGAAAAATTTTTATACGATCAGATCAATCTCAAGGAGGAGGGAGTTGAATACGCTGAGATAAAGGCGAAAAGAATTGTTTTTTGCGAAGGCTATGGAATTAAGCAGAATCCTTATTTTAATTATCTCCCAATGAGAGAAGCCAAGGGGGAATTGATCACTATTCACGCACCGGATTTAAATGTTGATTATTTAATAAAAGCTGCAGTATTTGTGATGCCATTGGGTAATGATCTCTACAAAGTTGGCGCAACTTTTAATTGGAAAGATAAAACTTCTAAACCTACTGTAGCAGGCTTGCAAGAGCTAGAAAAAAAATTAAATACATTTATCAGCTGTAAATACGAAATAATTGATCATTCAGCAGGAATCAGACCAACTATAGTTGATAGACGCCCATTAATAGGAGTCCATCCAGAACACAAACAATTGGCTATTTTAAATGGGCTGGGTACGCGAGGTGTCATGATTGCCCCATTAATGGCAATTCAATTATACCAGAATTTAGAGCATCATGTTTCTCTTGATAATGAAGTTTCGATCTCACGCTTTCAACAGACTTATCTTCGAAATCCATGATGAAATTCAAAAGCTTAACTAATGAATCATGGTTTTTTATCGCCATGATAACTTACAAACATATTGATATAAATTAGTCGTGATATTCGTACCAAATAAGGTATCATTAGAATTAAAACTATAATTATAGTCGCTAGAGTCCAGACCAGGTTCATATCAAGTAGTTGACAAATTATGAAAGTCGCAACTGCGATTGCCACGGTTAAGGCATAAGACACATACATCGCTCCATAAAAAAAAGAAGGCTCGATCATATATTTTAACCCGCAATTAGGACAATTTTTATGAATTTTTAAATTGTCTTTAAAATTTAAGGGGTTAGAACTAATAAAAAAATCTCCCTGATGACATTTGGGGCATTTATTTTTTACAACACTAAATAATTTTGTTCCTCTTTTAAGCATTCAAAATATGAATAAAAATAATATTTTTGCAAAGATAAAATTTTAATCTATGTTAAACGCACATAATATTGCTGTAACCTTTGGAGGGGAAGAATTATTTTCTGGTGTAACCTTCAAATTAAATGCCGGTAATCGAGTTGGTTTGGTTGGGAAAAACGGGGCAGGAAAATCAACACTCTTAAAAGTCATTTCAGGAGAACAGGAATATAGTTCTGGAACTTTAGCTTTTGAGAAAGAAATTAGCATAGGATATTTAAAGCAAGATTTAGATTTCGAAGAAGGAAGAACTGTGTTGGATGAAGCCTATGAAGCATTTAAAGAAATTAAAAGCATAGAGCAGAAATTAGATAAAGTTAATTTAGAACTTGCAGAGAGAACAGATTATGAAAGTGATTATTACCATGACCTCATGCATGATTTAGATGATTTGTCACATCGCTACGAATTGATTGGGGGCTATAATTACCAAGGTGATACCGAAAAAATATTACAGGGACTAGGTTTTCAGCAAAAAGATTTTAATATGCTGACCAATACTTTTTCCGGTGGTTGGCGTATGCGTATTGAGCTGGCGAAACTCTTACTTCAAAACCATGATATCTTATTGTTGGATGAGCCAACAAACCATTTGGATATAGAATCCATTATCTGGTTTGAAAATTTCTTAAAGAACTTTAATGGGGGAATCATGATGGTATCACATGATAAGATGTTTTTAGATAATGTAACCAATCGTACGATTGAAATATCATTGGGAAAAATATATGATTTTAAAAAGCCGTATAGCCAATATTTGTTATTGAGAAATGAAATAAAAGAAAAGCAATTACAAGCACAAAAAAATCAGGATAAAGAGATAAAGCACACAGAGCAATTGATAAATAAATTTAGGGCTAAGGCTAATAAGGCTTCCATGGCCCAATCTTTAATTAAAAAATTGGACAAAGTAGAACGTATTGAAGTTGATGTTGAGGATAATGCGGTTATGAATGTAAGGTTCCCGATTTCTATTGTACCGGGTAAAATTATATTTGAGGCAGAAAATATATCCAAAAACTATGGCGACAACCAAGTATTGAGAAATGTTGATCTACTCATAAATAGAAATTCAAGGATTGCATTTGTTGGTCAAAATGGACAGGGAAAATCTACTTTAGCAAAAATTATGGTAAATGAAATTGATTTCGATGGGCATTTAAAACTTGGTCATAATGTGCAAATAGGGTATTTCGCTCAAAATCAGTCGGAATATTTAAATGGAGAGTTAACAGTATTGCGAACAATGGAGGATGCGGCGACCGATGGCAACAGAATCAGGGTTAGAGATATGTTGGGAGCTTTTTTATTTCGAGGAGACGATGTTGAGAAAAAGGTAAAGGTATTATCGGGAGGGGAGAGGAATAGATTGGCTTTATGTAAAATGTTATTATCTCCTTTTAATGTCTTAATTATGGATGAGCCAACCAATCACTTGGATATTGCATCGAAGAATGTTCTAAAAAATGCTTTGGATAAATTTGAAGGCACCTTGATCTTAGTATCTCATGACAGGGATTTTTTACAAGGTTTAACAGAAAAAGTGTACGAATTTAAGGATGAAAAGATAAAAGAGTACTTAGGAGACATTAATTATTTTTTAGAGAAGCATGACTTAGATAATATGCGCGAAGTTGAAAAACGCACAAAAACATTAACTGAGAATAAGAAAAGCATATCGAACGGTAAAAAGAATTTTAAGGATGCCAAAGTAAAAAAGCAACTTCAAAACAAGCTTTCTAAAATTGAAGCTGAAATATCCAGATTAGAAAAGGAGGTAATTAATCACGATGCTGATATTTTAGAGAATTTTGACGAAGTGACTTCCGATAAGGATTTTTTCACTAAATATCAGGCTAAAAAGGATATGGTGAGTGAACTAATGCAAGAATGGGAAGAATTGCAGGAGAGGATAGATGTGATTTAGTTATTGATATGTGAACAAAATACAAAATATCGAGCTTTTAGGGTTTCCTTTTAAACTCGAAATCAAATGATTTTTAGCTGGTAAGATATACAATTAAGGTTATCCTTATGCGACAACCTTAATTGTAATGAGTTGATAATATTCTAAATTCTTAAACCTTGTCTTGGGTATATGCAACTAGAACACCAATAAACATACCGACAAGAAAGAGATAAAACCAATACCCTTTCAAGTATTCTTTAATTTTATTAATAATCATCTTTATAAATTTACCAATTGCTAAGCCGGTTTGATAAAGAAAATATAGTACTATCACTACAGTTATAATAAAGGTAGAATTATCAACTTCTTTATCAATCCAACTATTTTTTGATATACCCATGATAGTAAGGCTAATGAGTTGCATAGTAGAATTTTTCCTTTTCAATCAAAGTTGTGAGACTTTGGGTAGCTGCCTTAGAATTTGTGGTAATTACGAATTACGTATTTTTTTTTTGTATATTTTTCTGTTTCTATGCATATTTTTCAAATTTATAATAAGATTTATTAAAATAACTAAAAACCCAAAAACCATTAAAATCATTCCAATATTTCGAGAGTTTGAAATCATAAAAAAAAGAAATTACTCCGATTGTTGAAAGTAAAAGTCCAAAAAAAGTTAATATATAATTTTTCATATAATGTAAAATTAATATTTAAGCATATAAATAAAAGTAAGTAAAACGAACTTAAACTTACCTTTATTACGTTATTTTAACAATTTCTATTGTCTTCCGCCATCGACCAACAAATTCCAGCTCCAATAGCAGCCCACGCGAGTGTAATACCTACAACAGTAAGAATTATTAGACCTCCGTTTGTGTTTTTCATTTCTTTTTTGGTTAGACTTTTTAGTCCTAAATCTAAATTTTTCATAATAATAAATTTTTGTTAAATTAATTGCATTGATTTTTGCTAAGTTCATATACTGCTAAACCAAATAATCCAAAAAAAGCAAAGACAATTACTCTTTCTTGATTAGGAGATAACTCTCCTCCATCAATTGAAATTTGTGTTTCAGCATCCATTTCCAGAACACCGTAATTTTCTAAATTTTTCATAATTAAATTATTTTAATATTAAACTTTATTTATTGTCTTGAATAAAAATGATTTCTAAAAAACTGAATTGTATTCAGAATAACGAATTTTGTTCAATGACTTATCAAAAAATAATCATTACGTCTAATAATTTTATACCACGTCTGGTTTTTTTTGACACTACTAAATTACTTGTACTCACTGCCATAACCTGTCAGTTGTATCAATAAGTACATAATTTTCGAAATTTTTATCTAAAATTGTAGTCCCGGCGTATATTGTTCTGATCTCTTCTTTAATGAGTACTTTGACAGATATATTTACCAATAGATCAAACTCATCTATGTAATAATAGGAACTAGCAGTTCGGGAAAAACAAATTATGGCATCAACTTCTCTTAGGTATTCTAAAATTCTGTAAAGCTCTCGTTCACTTATATGTAATTTAAGTGCAAATTCTTTTGGAGTTCCGGTATTTTCATATCGAATTAACTTGTGTGCCTTACGCAAACGTTCTAATTGTTTTAGTGTTTTCATTTTTCCAAGTATTTTGTTCCTAAGTAATTATTTCAGTTCTTAATTCTTTCAATTAGCAATTAAAACTGGTATTTGTTGTTTCCATAGGTTATAGTAATGCTCTTTTTTATCGAAAAGTTCCATATGACTACCTTGTTCAATTAGTTTTCCTTTTTCCAATACAACTATGGTATCTGCATGTATCACTGTACTTAAGCGATGTGCAATGATAATAATGGTTTTATTTTGTTCTCTTAAATTTTTTATGGTGCGCTGAATGTAACTTTCTGAAGTACTATCCAAAGAAGATGTTGCTTCATCGAGTACTAAAATTTCTGGTTGTTTGTATAGTGCCCGAGCAATAGCAATACGCTGTTTTTGACCTCCAGAAAGAGTAGCTCCGTTTTCTCCCAAATAAGTATTGAAGCCATTGGGAAGTCCTTCTATGAATTCTAAAACACCTATATTCTTGCAAATATTCAATATTTGTTCTATGTTGGGTTGAAAATCACCTATAGCAATATTATCAATAACATTTCCCGCAAAAAGATCTATTTTTTGAGGTACAACACTAACCAATTGTCTCAAACTTTTGTTTTTAATATATTTTAAGTCAGTATCACCTATACAAATACTGCCACTTTGTAGGGGATACATATTTTGTAACAAGGAGATCAGTGTCGATTTACCTGAGCCGCTTTCACCAACAATTGCCGTGATATTTCCTTTTTTTAGAGTTAAATTGAGATCATCAAAAACCTCAACTCTAGTTCCATATCGGAATTTTACATTATTAAAAGTAATATTAGCGATTTTATCAATTGTTAGTTCGAATTTATTTACTGTTTCTTCACGTTCTAAATCCATAATTTCAAACAATCTATCGGCTGCTATGAGAGCGTTTTGTATACTTTTGTTTGCACTGATTAAGCCGGAAACAGGACCGGTAAAATAACCAATGATTGCATAAAAGGACATTAATTCTCCTGGCGTAATTTCCTGATCAATAACAAAGTAGGCACCTATCCAAAGCAAGATGATAGTAAATAATCTTGAAACTGTTTGTGATGAAGTGCCACTAAAAATTCCATTTAATGCTGATGAATATCCAATATGCAGTAATCTTATAAAACTTGTTTCGGTTTTTATATTGGCAAAATCTTCTAGACCAAAACGTTTAATTGTACCAACTGCATTCAAAGATTCAACTAATTGACTTTCCAAATCGGCGGCTCGTTCCATTATTTTGCGTTCTGTTTTTTTGTTTAATCGATTGGTTATCCAATAAATAATAATGTATACCGGGACAATAGCGAGAATGATCATAGCTAATTTCCAATAGTAGCTAAACATCAATACAAAGGAAAAAAACACAATAAAAAAATTTACTGTTAGTGATAAGGAAGTGCTATTGATAAAGACACGTATTTTTACTGCATCATTGATTCGTGAAATAATTTCACCTACCCGCATTGTATCAAAAAATTGTTGTGGTAGTTTTAATAAGTGTTTGTAATATCCTAAGATTAGTCTAGCATCAATTTGTTGACCGGTTTTTATGATAAAGATATCTTTATAAACTCCCATAAGCACTTGTATCAATAGTAAGACGAGCATAATAACGCTTAATAAGTTTAGAAGTTTTGTATTGCCTCCAATCAAAACATGATCAGTAATTTTTTGAATATATATGGATGTTGATAGGCCTAATAGAGTGTACATTATTGCACCTATCAACGCTTGCACTAAAACGAACTTATGCGGCTTTAGCAAAAACCAAAATCGTTTTAGTATCGATTTTTTTTCATTTCCAGAGGAAAAATTTTCATTGGGTAATAATAATACCAAAACACCTGTCCATTCATTTTTGAATTCGCTATGAGTTTTTTTATGGAATTTTCCTGTTCCCGGATCCATAATTTTTACCCAGTTCTTATCGACCTGATAAATTGTAATGAAATGCTGTAGATTTTCTTTTACAATTACATGTGCAATAGCCGGTTTTGGAATTTTAAATAAACTTTCAAAATCCCCTCTAACTCCTTTGGCTTCAAATCCCAATTTTTGTGCGGCTTCAATAAGCCCTAGGACATTGGTGCCTTTTTTATCGGTGCCTGCATATTGCCGTATTCGTGCTATAGGGATTTCTAATTTGTAGTGAGCACTAATAGAAGCCAGGCAAGCAGCTCCACAATCAGTAATATCATGTTGTTTTATTTTTATATTAGACATATGTTTTTAAGGCGTAAGCCAGTCATCTGCTTTGTCATACAACAAATCATAGGCCGAACGTTTAATGATGAAAAAGCGAGCATTTAAAGTCATTCCTTTTTTTAGTTTTCCTTCAAAGCCATTTTTTAAATGCAATTGTTTCTGGTCTAGTGAACAAATTACTCTAAACAAAGGAGTGTTATTTACGACTGTAATATCTTTACTTATGCTCAGAATTTTACCGGTGGCCATTCCCCATTGATTGTAATTAAATGCGTTTATTTGAAATTTGACATCGTTATTTTTCTTTAGCAATCCAATATCAGCAGGATTGATATAGCATTCAACGATCAAATCTGTATCAGGAGATATTTCGGCAATGATTGTGCCCGATGTAATAAAGTTTCCAGCTTCTATACCTTTCATATTTTGAATCGTCCCTTTTATAGGAGCTATGATGATATGATTTTGCTGTTGATTTTTAATTTGTGAGATAGAACTTTTCAATTCTTTAGATTTATTGTTTTTTTCTGTTAATTCCAATCGCCATTGATTGCATTTTTGTTTCTTGAAATGATTTAATTCGTTTAGGGCTAATTCGAAATTATACTTAGTATTTTCAAATTCCACCTTGGCAATAACTTCCTTTCTATACAATTTTTGCTGTCTGATAAAATCCTTTTTTGATTTGACATGATGAGATTGAAGCTCTCGCAATTTTTGAGCGTAGAGCAGGTATTGTTTTTTGTATAAAAAAGATTCTATAGAATCTAACCTTAAAGTTTTTGAATTAGACAGGTATTTCAAATCATGGATAAATTTTGCGGCTTCTTCTAATTGATTGTGTAGTATTATTAGCTTTTCTTTACCTACGATATTATCCATTATCATTAAAGTATCCCCTCGTTGAACATATTGATTTTCTTCAATAAAAATTGATTTAAGTCTTCCAGAATGCAATGAAGTTATTTGATTTCTTTCTTTATCTGATTTTAATATACCCTGTGCAGAGGAATAGATATCCATAAATATAAAGGGTAATGAAATACTCATACATAAAATACTCAATATTAAAATTGTATAAATAATTTTGTTTCTTGATCGGTGCTTAAATCGATGTACCTCAACGGTATTCACAATAATTTCTTTCGGGAATATGTTTTCCATTTTAAAGCGTATTTTTCTCTTGGTGCATATGGATGCGAACAACAATTAGATGGCTCACAAGAAAAAGGTTAACATTATATTTTTCAAAACGCTAATTATTATTTGAATACTTCGTGGTGAGGAGAAGATAATATTGATGTTAGTTGAATATGAAAAGGCTAATTTTAAGGTTTTATTATTTTAAATAAAATGGATGCTAAGTCTAATATTATTTTTTGAAAAATGATGTATTTTTTTATCTATCTTATTTTGTTATCGGTCTGATCAAGGTGTGCAAAACTATTTTTAGGATTTATTGAATATTATCGTAACTTACTGCTTCTTATTTTTATTCAGTATTTATAAACCCATATCTAGATTTTATGGAAGATAAAAAACATGGATCGGACTCCAAACCGATAAAAGATATTAGCCGGCGAAGCTTCATTAGAGGTGCCGGATTAACTACCGCAGGAAGTGTACTCTTGCCTTCAAATGCATTTGCATTTGAATATAAGGAAGGCTTTCGAACCGGAGAAGAATATGGACCCAGTGCCACTACCATCCAGATGAAGGTCAATGGCAAAATTAAATCCCTTAGTGTAGAACCCAGAACCACTTTGGCGTCTGCTTTAAGAGATCACTTAGAACTTACAGGAACGAAGGTTGCATGTGATCGGGGTTCTTGCTCTGCATGTACTGTTTATTTAGATGGGAATCCGGTGAATTCTTGTATGATGTCTGTTTTTGATGTGGGCGACAAAGAAGTTACAACCATAGAAGGTATTTCTAAAGATGGTGAATTGCATGCAGTTCAGCAAGCTTTTATTGAGCACGATGCTTCTCAGTGCGGGTACTGTACGCCAGGGATGATCATGTCTTGTGTGCACTTGGTGGAAAACAACTCCAATCCCACACTAGAAGATGTAAAAAAAGCCACTCGAGGCAATCTTTGCCGGTGTGGTACTTATCCTCATGTCTTTAAGGCCACTTTAGCGGCAACAAAAAAAACTATTTGAGATGGATACTAGAAAAGAAAAATTTCCGCACGGTATACCAGGGCATAATTTAGGGAAAATCGAAAGGGAGATCCCTATTGAAGAACCACCGGTATGGCCTATCAATGATGAATTAAAAATAATTGGAAAAAGGGTTACAAGAATTGATGCTCACGAAAAAGTGACCGGTAAAGCAAAATATACCTCCGATATAATATTGCCGGGTATGTTATATGCCAAGATGCTAAGATCCAATGTGCCTCACGCTGTCATCAAATCAATAGACATCAGTAAAGCAATAAGTGTCTCTGGTGTACATGCCATTCACCTTATAGAGAATGTTCAAGAAGAGGGGGGAGAAAATAAAAAAGGTAAATATCCTGATGTAAAGTATGTGGGCCAGCCTCTAGGAGGTATTGCGGCTGAAAGTTTGGATATTGCCAAAGATGCTATCTCCTTAATTGAGATTAATTACGAAATGAAACCCTTTGTTATAGACATTGACTCTGCGATGAAAGCTGATGCACCTTTAGTATTTGATGTGCCTATTGCCACCCAGAAAGATGGTGGAGATGTTGGTGAAGAACATGACGGAAGTGAAGGCCATGGCAATGTTAGAGGACCATCCACTAGTAGTTTTTTTGGCGGTCCAAGGGG